>VFQP010000078.1_pt1 | contig 285986 bp, 307 predicted proteins | sample 3512351 | NCBI WGS metagenome assembly VFQP01 (sample SAMN10412372, study PRJNA504923) | tailings metagenome | isolation source: Relicate 1 Philex TSF1 revegetated site | place: Philippines: Tuba, Benguet | collected 2017-08-29 | reverse complement strand
TGCCCGGACGATAGCCGTTGTACAAGGGCAGCGTTACGGCATAGTTGCCACCCGCACCAGATGCCAACGCATAGCTCAGCGAGTTGTTCATGATGCTGCTCGCATTAACCGCGTCCAGCGAATCCTGAGGCGCTGCCAGGTTCGTCACGCGGCGATCGTTGACCGTGGCGCCCGACAGTTGTAGTTGCTTGTCCACAACCACCTGGCCGTTGGCTGCCAAGGCACCCGCTGCCAGCAAAAGGGAGAGAGAGAAAGATTTTTTCATTTATTCGGCGTTTGTTGTTTAAGTACGATACTTTTATGGTAGTCACATTTTATTTAAAGCCTATAATTGCATACATAAAGATAATAGACACAATTAAAAATGTCAATCTGATATTTCTCATGGAAGAAAAATAAATAACTAACATTTCATCTGACCATAGCAAACGGTAAAATTATTTATAATAGGCTACAATATCCTGGGCCTCACTGTTACGCATGGCGCGGTACATACCTGCGGAATTAAAAGAGAACGTATGATTACCTTTGGCATCTACGGCAATGAGACCACCTTCTCCGCCCAATTTCACCAGTTTATCTTTTATTACCGTATCACACGCTTGCTGTAAAGAAAGCCCCTTATACTCCATAAGGCAGGAAACATCGTAGGCTACAACCGCACGCAGAAAAAACTCTCCGTGACCGGTGCAAGAGATAGCGCAACTATTGTTATTGGCATAAGTGCCGGCACCCACTACCGGGCTGTCGCCTATACGCCCAAAGCGTTTGTTGGTCATTCCTCCGGTAGAGGTGCCTGCGGCAAGATTCCCCAAGGCATCGCAAGCCACAGCTCCCACGGTCCCGAATTTATGGTCGGTATTGGGCGCAACGCCTTTAAGGTTGTCCCCCTCGTGGTCCAATTGGGTAAAATCGCTGTCACGAATCTTTATCCATTGTTCGTAGCGCTGCTTGTTGAAGAAATAATCATCGGGGGCATATTCCACACCTCTTGACAGGGCAAATTCACTGGCCCCCTGCCCGCTCAGAAACACATGGCCGGAGTGACGCATCACTTCGTTGGCCAACACAATGGGGTTCTTAACATTGCGTACGCCGGCCACCGCGCCGGCTTCCAAAGTTTTGCCGTCCATAATGGCGGCATCCATTTCATGCAATCCTTTTTTGGTAAATACGGAGCCTCTGCCCGCATTGAAAATAGGATTGTTCTCCAATTCGGTTATGGCAGCTATTACTGCATCGGTAGCGGCGCCACCTGCGCGTAATATGTCGTATCCTCGGTCCAATGCCAATTTCAGACCGTCGTTATATTCCTGCTCTTGTTGTGCATTCATCATGGCCGGGGTAATGTTGCCCGCACCTCCGTGTATTACCAGGGTAACCATTTATTTGTTGTATGATTTTAAGTGTGATTAATGATTAAAAGCTTGACACTTGGGCCGTTAAGCACTACATAAGATATGCGCCGGTAATAATATCATCCCGGGTTTCTACTTCTATGTGTTCTTTAAGCGTGGTGGCCACCGAATGACCGATAATATCGGGCGACACGGGATAGGATTTATGCTTACGCTCCACCAATACCGCAATTATAATCTTGCGCACATCGAAGTTCAATATAGGTTTGAGGGCATACAGCAATGTCTTGCCCGAATTGGCCACGTCATCCACCAACACCACGGATTTATCCGAAAGGTCTGCATCCAAAACAATTTCTTTGGCCAGAGGTTTGCGTTTGTTCATCTTAAGGCTCATTACCTCTACCTTAAGCGGGCTGATGGAAGTCAGAATGTCGGCAAGGTTGCGGGCAACGGCCAATCCCGAGCCATCGATACCTATCATCGTTATACCATCTTCGTTGCTGTTTTGCTCCCAAAGCTGGTAGGCCATGCGCTGCAACTTGCGGTCTATACGCTCTTTGTTTAAAATCAGAACCTTTTGCTTTGCCATATGTACATTAGTTTGAACGGATAGCCACCACGGGGTCGAGCTTGGAAGCGGAGCGCGCCGGTATATACCCGGCCAGTACACCCACAGCACCCGATATGCCTATACCCAACAATATATTTTTCAGGGAAAGTGTGATTTCAAAATCGGCTCCGTAAGTTACCGCCAGGCTAAGCACCAATACCAGTAAAATACCGATAAGCCCGCCCGCCAGGCACAAAGTAACCGCCTCAGCCAAAAATTCCGTAAGAATACTGCTTTTACGCGCGCCAATGGCCTTTTTCAAGCCTATTACCTTAGTACGTTCCTTAACGGTTACAAACATAATATTGGCGATACCGAATGCTCCCACAATAAGCGAGAAGCCCCCGATAACACTGCCTATAACATTTATGGAGGCAAACAGCATATCCATCCGCTCCGAAACCTGGCTTAACTGGTTAATCGCAAAATCGTTTCCGTCTCCCGGTTTTACTTTACGCACACGCCGCAGCACGCCTTCCACCTCATAGCGCACATCTGTGAGGTTGGCACCGTTGCGTATTTTTATCATCAGATTAGGATTGTAATTGAGCGAACGCACATCCATCACCGAAGCCGCCACGTAATAGGGATAAATAATGCTCTCGTCGAAATCAAAACCCGCCAAATTTTCACCCACCGCCTTCATTACGCCCACTACTATAAACTTCTTCCCGAAAAAAGAAACGGACTTGCCTACGGCATCCACATTGCCGGGAAAAAGTTCTTTATACACCTCGCTGCCTATTACCACGGCATTGCTGCCACCTTCAAGTTCCGACATCGATAAATATCGCCCCTGGGCCATATCTATATTCTGTATCTTATCAAAAAAGGGGGTGACGGCATAGCCGGTGATGCCCGACAATTCCCGGTCGTTTCTTTTAAGGGTAAAATTGCGGCTGTCGAAGCTGAGATTCGCAAACTCCACATCGCGGATGTTTTCCACGGCCTGCAGCTCGGTGAGGCTCATACTGGGCCTACGCCAAAACTCCCACCATTTGTATTCGCCGGATTCGTCGGCCATCCATGGCCAACGCCCGACATACAGCACATCGCTACCCAGGGAAGACATGCTCGTCTGTAGGTTTTTCTCCAAACTATTGAGCACGGTAAACACGGCAATAATGCAAAAGATGCCGATGGTAATACCCAATAGCGAAAGAAACGTGCGCAACTTATTGGCCCGCAACTCGTGAAAGGCCTGAACGATACTGGTACCGATTATTTGCGCGGTATGACTCATCTACGGGGCAAATTTAACAGATGGCCATGATATTATCGGTGCTAATAATTCGGTTGTTAATAATAGTTTTGCATTCCGAACAAAACTGCCTCTTTGCGCCCGTATATATCCTTCCTTGTTAAGAATAAAAGTTTGCGTTACCCCGAGTTTAAGAACTTCCTCACCATGCGGTTCATGCTCATCATGTCGCTGCACATGCAAACCACCGTGGTGAGCTACCTGGTATACAGACTTACCAAAGACCCGCTGTCGCTGGGTATGCTGGGGCTTTGGGAGGTGATACCGGCCATAGGGTTTTCTTTTATTTCGGGACCGTTTATAGACCGCCGAGAGAAAAAAACGGCACTACTCTACTGCCTTGCGGGCTACCTGTTACTCTCTGCTATACTTATTATGCTCTCCACCTCCGCGTTTCAAAACATGGCAGGCATCAGGCCCACGGTTTGGCTGATATACGGGTGCATATTTATGGGCGGAATGCTGCGGGCATTCCTGAGCCCGGCAAATTTTGCTCTGTTGGGCGGCATAGTGCCGCGTAAGTTGTACGCCAATGCCACCACATGGAGCAGCACCGCATGGCAAACCGGCGCGGTATTAGGGCCGCTTACGGGCGGGGCACTGATTGCCATCGTAGGCTTCGAGTTAAGCCTATCTGCCGTATTTGCCTTTCAGTTGGTGGCGCTTTGGGCCCTGTCCAAAATATCGAGACAGGAAGTGGTGGCGCAAAAGAAGGAAGCCATTTTAAAAAGTCTGAAGGAAGGGTTACAATTTGTATTTAAGACCCAAGCCATACTTGCCGCTTTGTCGTTAGATATGTTTGCGGTACTGTTTGGCGGAGCCGTGGCCCTGCTGCCGGTATATGCCGATGAGATATTGCAAGTGGGCGAAGTGGGCTACGGTTGGCTGCGCGCGGCACCTGCAATCGGGGCCATCATCTGTCTGTTCATACTGTCTTTCGTACCGCTGAAAAAGAATGCAGGTATAAAACTGCTGCTCAGCATTGCGGCCTTTGGCGTCACCACCATTATTTTCGGCATATCGCACAGTTTCATACTCTCGTTTATGATGCTTTTACTGGGCGGCCTGTTCGATTCCGTAAGCGTAGTCATCAGGGGTACCATATTACAATTATACACACCCGATAACATGCGCGGCCGCGTAGCCTCGGTAAACACCATGTTTATCAGTTCATCCAACGAGTTGGGCGCCTTGGAAAGCGGTGTAACCGCTCGATGGATGGGTACGGAAAACGCGGTGCTTTTCGGCGGAATAATGACCATTTTCGTGGTTGGCATCACCTATCTTAAAGCACCCGTGCTGCGCGTGCTGAAACTGGATCCGAATGACAAAGCATGACCCTTGCGCCCCGGCTTTCGCCTTTTCACTATTCATAGTATCTTTGCCGCATGTTGCAAGAAGTTACATCAACCGGCACCCGTCTTTCTTTCGAGGAATTTAAAAACGAAGTATTAAAAGACTATCGTTTGGCGGTAGCCAGCAGGGAAGCCAGCCTTATTGGCCGGCGCGAGGTATTGACCGGAAAGGCCAAATTCGGCATTTTCGGCGACGGTAAGGAACTGGCGCAAATAGTTGCCGCCAAGTGCATGCAACCCGGCGATATACGCTCGGGCTACTACCGCGACCAAACCCTGATGTTTGCCACCGGCATGAGCGACATTGAAAAGTTCTTCTCGCAACTGTATGCCAACCCCGACGTGGAAAACGAGCCCTCAACAGCCGGCCGTATGATGAACGGGCACTACGGCACACGTTGGCTGGATGATAACGGCGATTGGAAAGACCTGACAAAGACACCCCAATCCTCCAGCGACATATCCCCCACGGCAGGCCAAATGGTGCGCGCACTGGGCTTGGCCTTTGCCTCCAAAATGTACCGCAACGTGGAGGAACTGCAACAGGGCTTTGAAAAATTCTCCAAGAAAGGAAACGAAGTTGTTTTCTGTACCATAGGCGATGCCTCCACCTCCGAAGGCTTGTTTTGGGAAACCATAAATGCCGCCGGCGTGCTGCAAGTGCCGCTTGCCGTGTTTGTATGGGACGACGGATACGGTATTTCCGTACCGCGCAAGTACCAAACCACCAAAAACTCCATATCCGAAGCTTTAGCGGGTATGCAATATGACGAGAAAAGCGGCGGTGTAAACATCTACAAAGTGAAGGGATGGGATTATGCCGGCATGACCGACGTGATATCAAAAGGTATAGCCCGCGTGCGCGAAACACATATCCCCGCCATCTTCCACGTGCAGGAAGTGACGCAGCCGCAAGGACACTCCACGTCGGGCTCTCACGAGAGGTATAAAAGCAAAGAGCGCCTGGAATGGGAAAAAGAATGGGATTGCGTAGCCAAAATGCGCGAGTTTGTTTTACTGAACGAAGTAGCCACCGAGGAAGAACTGGCACAAATAGAAGAAGCGGCCAAAACAGAGGCCCGTGAAGCGAAACAACGTGCCTGGAACAATTTCATCAACCCCATTAAAGAGCAAATACAACAAGCCGCACATTTGTGCAACCAGGTAGTGTTTGAAGGCGGTGCCAACGCACAAGCCATAGCCGCGCAGGTGCAACAGCTTACCGCCATAAAAGAACCCATCCGCAAGGATGTGATGCAAACCGTGAGGCGTGTGCTGAACATGTGCACCGGTAACAGCGAAGCGGTACGCGGACTGCGTAATTTTTACGACAATCTAAAGGCCGACAACCGCGCCAAATTCTCTTCGCATCTGCATTCGGAATCTGCAAAGGCTGCCATGAAGGTGAAAGAAGTGGCCCCCATGTATACCGATAATTCCGCCGTACTGAACGGTTATGAAATACTGAACAAATACTTCGACCATACCTTTGCCAACAACCCCGCAGTGTTTGCCTTTGGTGAAGACTTAGGGAAGATTGGCGACGTGAACCAAGGCTTTGCCGGCCTGCAAGACAAGTATGGCGAACTGCGCATATTTGACACCGGCATACGCGAAGCCACCATCATAGGCCAAGGCTTGGGCATGGCTATGCGCGGACTGCGCCCCATTGCCGAAATACAATACCTGGATTACCTGCTGTATGGTTTGCAACCCCTGAGCGATGATGTGGCCACACTGCAATACCGTACACGCGGCGGCCAAAAATGCCCGCTCATCGTGCGCACACGCGGCCACAGGCTGGAGGGCATTTGGCACAGCGGTTCACCCATAGGTATGATATTAAACTCCATCCGCGGCATGTATCTCTGCGTACCACGCAACATGACGCAGGCCGCCGGCATGTACAACACCCTGCTGCAAAGCGATGAGCCGGGTATAGTTATAGAGTGCCTGAACGGCTACCGCCTAAAGGAAAAAATGCCGGATAACCTTACGGAATATACCGTACCCTTCGGCATACCCGAGGTAATACGTGAAGGCGAAGACATTACCATCGTTTCCTACGGCTCCACATTGCGTGTGATAGAAGAAGCCATTACCAACTACCTGCAACCCCAAGGTATAAGCTGCGAGGTGATAGATGTGCGTACTTTGCTGCCCTTCGATATAAACGCCATGATTGTGGAGTCATTGAAAAAGACCAACCGAATCGTATTTATAGATGAAGATGTACCGGGAGGCGCTTCGGCATATATGTTCCAGCAGGTGATGGAAAAACAAGGCGGATATCGTTGGTTGGATGTGGCGCCGCGCACCATTGCGGCCCAGGCACACCGCCCGGCATACGCTACCGACGGAGATTACTTCTCCAAACCCAATGCGGAAGACATAGCGGCTATCATCGAAGAGATGATGGCAGAATAAAATTAACAGGACCTATGCCGTATATGGCATAAGTTTTGGAATAAGAACGATAAAATCGGATGAATATGCGCCACGCAACAATCACTCGCTTTATCGTTCTTATTTTTTTGTGCCTTGGAGTTACCTGCACTACAGCTATGGCCCAGCAAGGGATGGAGGCAGAAATTTTGACCCTTATCAATAAGCACAGAGCAAAAAAAGGTTTATCTCCCCTACAGTATAATGCCGCAATTGCGCAAGCTTCCGAAAAACACAGCCGCAACATGGCATCGGGCCGCATACCAATGGGCCATTCGGGGTTTGATGAACGAACCGACAGACTTATTAAAGACATAAAAGGCGCGGACGCCGCAGCCGAAAACGTAGCTTACGGGGCCAAAACCGCGGAGCGCGTGGTGGAAATGTGGCTGGATAGTAAAGGCCACCGAAAGAATATAGAAGGCAATTACAACCTTACGGGCATAGGCGTGGTGCGCAACCGAAAAGGGGTACTTTACTATACACAAATCTTCATACACAAAAAGTAGCGGAGTTTTAGTTAATTTGGCCGATTATAGTTGGTACATGGCCTTATTTAGTAAACTTGGCAAATACAGCAACACCGCATTGTTGCTACTGCGTGTCGGTATCGGCAGCAGCATGGCAGCCTTTCACGGCTATCCCAAAATCATAGGCGGTCCGGAAAAATGGACCAAACTGGGTGGCAGTATGGCGCATTTCGGCATAAAGGTATATCCTGAAATATTTGGTTTTTTGGCGGCAGTCAGCGAAAGCGTTGGTGCGATACTCATTGTGCTTGGCTTTCTTTTTCGGCCAAGTGCTTTGTTTTTACTCATCACCATGCTGGTGGCGGCCATGAGTCATTTATACGATGGGGACAGCCTTAAAGACGCTTCTCACGCCTTGGAATTTGCGTTCGTATTCCTTTCCCTGTTTATCATGGGACCGGGCAAATACTCTATCGATAAGAAATAAGGGTACTTAGGCGCGATGAGCGTAATAGCTAACGGGAATATTCTTGCTGTGCGGACGCATATCGGGGGTTGTCACCGTATCGAAATCCAGCAAAGCCGTTTTTATACCATCAATAATATTGTCGCTGATCACGGTACGCTTCTTTTTTGCGGCTGTGCGTTTGCGGTTTACGATGTACACATCATCTTCCGCCAACGTATATATTACGGGGTATGATAAGAAACGTAAATCGTTGAGGAATTTATTGTAGATATCATTGGCCTCATTGCCCGGCTTGTTAATGAATACCAGCGCAGGCTTAATCTCATCCACCATTTCTTTCAGCGTATATTCGTCGCAGGTATAAACCAGGAAGCCGTGTTCTTTCAGCATTTCGGCGTCGGTGTTATCGGCGCAGGCCATAAGGATTTTTATACGCATAATCGGAAGAATTAAATGGTGAACGATTACAATAATATAAACGTATAAAACCGTGCCAAAGTTTGCACACTCGGTCAAAAAAATGTCATTTGAGAAGATGGCTGTAATGCGTGGCTAATTCCTTCACATAATGCAACTTCGCATGAAAATTCGACCAAACCTGGAGGGTGATTTCCTTTTCTATGTCAAAGAAATATTTCAACATAAACAAAACGCACGGTGCCAAATACTTAACTAACATATTTCCTGTCCTTTTATACTTTAATCATCATTGTTCGCATAGCATAAATTAAAAACCGTGCCACCCCTTGCGCAGCCTACAAACCACTAAGTTTTATTAATATTACCGCGTAAAAACACGTCATGATTCTTAAAATACTGAAGGATAAACCCACGAGGTTATTTGTGTTCCTTGCATCGTTTTTTGTGGCCAATGCGCTGATAGCCGAATGTATTGGCGGTAAGCTGTTTTCACTGGAGCGGGTTTTCGGCATGGCCCCGCAACCTTTCTCGCTGTTGGGCGAGGACGGGCTCACCTACACCCTCACCTGCGGCGTTTTACTTTGGCCGCTGGAATTTGTGATGACGGATATTGTGAACGAGTACTACGGCCCCAAGGCTGTGAGAACCATTTCGTTTATTGCGGTGGGGCTTATTTGTTATGCCTTTCTCATGTTTTACATGGCTATACATATACCTGCCAACCAAGAGTTTTGGGTGGGTAGTATGAAAGACCAAGGTATCCCCGATATGCAATTGGCATTTAGCGGCATTTTTGGCCAAGGTATGTGGATTATAGCCGGCAGTTTGGTAGCCTTCCTGGTCAGCCAGCTATTGGATGTATGGGTGTTTCATAAAATTAAAAAGGTGACCGGGGAGAAAAGCGTATGGCTGCGTGCCACAGGCTCCACTATCGTATCGCAACTGATAGACAGTTTCATTGTTCTGTTTATTGCCTTTCATATAGGCCGAGATTGGTCTTTGCAGCGCGTATTGGCTATAGGGCTGGTAAATTACTCCTATAAAGCAGCAATGGCGTTATTACTAACGCCATTGATCTACTTGGTTGAAAATCTTATTGAACGATACATCGGGAAGGCTACGACTGCCGAAATGAAGCAGGCAGCCATGCACAACAATTAGCGGCGATATGCGCGGAACTTGTTGTTGCCGAAGCGATAACTGATGTTGAACTGTACGGACGGTTTGTTATAAAGTTCGTTGAATACTTTAATCTCGCCCGCGGTTTTTGCATCATTCCATACACTTTGCACTACCCTCAGGTCTACCATTGTGGAAGGCGTGATGCTGTAAGAACAGCCTATCAATACACCTAAATCCAGTCTGGAGGAGAAATCCTTATAGGTAATACCGGGCCTTGTTTTCTCAGGGTCGTAACGCAGGCCTGTGGCATTAAGCGGCGTGGTTTGGCTTACTTTTATGCCACGCTCCTGCTGCACTTCCTCGGCATTAACCGCAAAGTTGTAAGCGAAATCGGCACCGCAGAACATGCTGAACCTGTTAAGAGCGTAACGTACCGATACGGGCAAGTGTACCGAATTAAGCGTGGGATAGTTGAAGCTGTGCTCCACGGAATCCCAAGTATGTTGTATATAGCCGGGCGTGGGTGCGGGTGTCTCGTATTTGTTGCTGTTATAATTGTCGGTAACCACATTGCTGCCGCCCCAACGTTGCATGTATTTAAGTTCGCCCCAAACGCTCCAATGTTCACCGAAATTAGCCACACCAAACATACCTAATTGAATACCCATAGTGGTATTGGCACCGGCTACGGAACTGTTTACACCTCCTATAATACCGGAGTGGAACGTAACCCGAGACATGTTAAACTTCGCGTTTTTCACCATTTCTTCGAAACGGGAACCGGCGATTTCCATATTGCTTATTTTGCGTGTGGATACGCGCTTGCTCTCCAAGGGTTCCAATTTTGCGTCAGCATCGGCCACGCTCATTGCTGCGGCAGGCACAGGGTCTACCACAGATTTGGCTTTGGCAGGGTCAACGGGTACCACATCGTAACGCGCTGTTTTGCCTTGATTAATGGTATCTCGTTTCCAACCTTCCGTAACTGTAAAGCGTTCTCTTGTTTCCACCAATTTGATGGAGTCTTTAAACATTTTCTCCCTACGGGCAATCGCATCTTTCTCAGCTTTATCCGTAGCTTTTCTATCGGCGGGCTTATTGTTATTGCCGGCAGTGTTGCTCAAGTTATCTTTTTGAGCAGGTTTATCTGCAACTGCGGGTTTTACCGCGTTATTCTTATTGCTTGCCGCATTATTGGTGGCGGCAGCGGGCACGGGATTGGTTGTTGTGGTACCTGCGGTTGCAAGCTTGGCTTCGGCATTGGTTGAAGTTTGCTTTTCGTTAGATGCCAACTTATTAGCGATAGGCATTTCAACCTTCGATTCGGAAGCAGGCGTGCCGGTTACAGGCGTTTGCCGGTTGGCAACAGAAGAAGGCGTTGCATTACCGCTTGAGGTTATTCTTACATCACCGCCAACGGATTTAACCAACTGCTTTCCTGACTCGCGCTTGCCTTCCTTACCCGAAGCTGCGGTGTTATTTGTGGGGACAGTATTACCGGTATTTATCGATGCGTTTTTATTGTTATCGGATTCAAGGGCATTGTTATTTGCCTTGTTCTTTTCGGTATTATCGTCTGCGGCAACGAGAGGAGTGGTATTGCCGGAGTTGTTATTTATATTATCTGAAGGCATGTTGTTGCCGGCTGCCCCACCCGATGTAGCGGAGTTGCCTGACATGCTAACCGTTTTGGCCAAATTATCGGAGGCGCGGAAGGCGCTAAACTTCTCATAGCCACCCACAGTAATGGCCGCTACCAGCACCGCGCCTGTGGCTACGGTAAGCGTACGCCTCCAATTAAACCCGGCTACGGGCTTTCTTTGGGGCATTTCCTTATCCAATAGCTCCCTCATATTTGCCCAGGCACCGGCGCGCTCTTTCTCCTCCCCGCCGGCGAGTCTCTGTGCAAACAGATCGTCTATGTTAATCATATTTTTATCCATCCGGATAAATTTTTATTTTTTATAATGCAATTGTAGTTTCTCAATCTTATCCTTTAACAGGCGCCGCCCTTCCGAGAGGTGCCATTTCGAAGTTCCTTCGCTGATATTCAACAGTTTCCCTATCTCCTTATGCGAAAATCCTTCCATCACATACATGTTAAACACCGCTTTGGTGGCATCGGGCAGTTTTTGCACCAGTTCCAGCAGCTGGTTATAGTAGAGCCTGTCCGCATGGTCTTTATGCACATACTGGTCTTTCTCCACCAGCGTTATCTTCTCATTATAACGCATGTTCTGCTTCACATAGTCTGACACCGCGTGAAAAACTATTTTTCTCAACCAACCTTCAAAAGAACCTTGAAAAGTGTACTGCTCTATTTTCTGGAACGCCCGTAAAAAACCGTTGTTCAGCACCTCTTCCGCCTGCATCTCCTGGTCTATATACCTCCTCACCACCCCCATCATCCTGGGGTAAAACAAGTGGTACAACTTTTCCTGTGCGCTTCGTTCGTTGCGAATACACCCCCGGATAAGTTCTTGCAGCTCGTCTGTCTGTCCTGGTACGGTATATGCCAAAGCTATGGGCAAGTAAAGGGCATTTAATTAATTCTACATCTACATAAGACTGTGGCTTGTGTAAATGAGTTGGGTTAGGCCTCTACTATATTTTTAAGATTAACGAATAGATAACGCGGCAAAATACAAACTGCACGCACAAATTGGCAATCTCTACCAAAAAATCCTCATTTTTAACTGTTCAGGCTGCTTGCGAACTAAAAACGGCGACCTATGGTCGCCGTTCAATATTATTCGTTTAGCACTACTCGTTGTCGCCCGTATACTCGGTCGCCATCGGCAAGTTCCAGTATATATACACCTTTCGCCAAGCCGTCGGCGTCTATCTCTACGGCACCTTTTGCGAAGGTTTGCCTGCGGCTCAACACCAATCGGCCCATATTATCTCTTATGGTAATAGTTACGGGTTTGTTGCCCGCATCGCTCATGGTTACCGCAAAACGACCTCTGCTGGGGTTGGGCACTATTTTAAAATCGGGAACCTTGTAAGGAATTAGCGTAACCACAATTGTAGTGTCGGTGGTATCGGTAGTGTCACTTCCGCCTCCGCCGCTGGTATCGGGTTCATACACTTGCTTCATGGTCTTCCACAACCCGCGGCCGTAGGTTGACGCCCAAAGTTCTTTGGTACCATAATTAATGCCGAGGTCGGTTACTTCTATACTCGGCAAATTGGTGTTAAAAGGGCTCCAATTGGGCGCAGTGGCCGTATCCATGTAAAACACGCCTAAATCGGTACCCACATAACGTATATCGGTGGCGCTGTCTACTTCCACGCAATGTATGGCCACATTGGGCAAACCGCCGTTTTGAGCCGTCCATGTACCTGATTTGTACTCGGCTACCTTCGTACCGTTAAATCCGCTGTAAGTAATCCAAAAATGGTTACGGTCTCTGGCATCCACTTTTATATCCGAAATGCTGCCTGAATAAGGCGATGTCAGCGAATCGAACTTAACGGTATTGCCGGAAGACACTTGGGTGGGATCAAATTTATGGGTGTAGTATACCTTGTTGGAATTACTGAGCACCGCATAAATAGTTGAATCACTTGCCGGTGTCATGGCAACGCGTAATATATATTTGCCATTATCTAAGGCATCAGGCGTAACGGGGTACCAACTCATGCCCCTATCGGAGGTCCAGTATATCAACTTGTAGCCGGCAATCAATTGTTGGTTATCAAACGGGCTTATGATGTATGGGGTAATCCATCCCCCGGTGGGATTTCCGGGTATATTGCCGGATATATTATCGATGTAGCCTGACGTTTGAGAATAGCTGTAAATAACACCGTTTTGCACGCCTGTATAGAAATAATCGCTGTCTACGGGGTCTATCTGGCAATCCATACCGTCGCCACCGCTTATATCGTCCCAATTACCGCCTTGTACGCCCTTTGTGCCGTTATCTTGTGCGCCGGCCACTACCAGGCTTACGTTATTGGCTACGGCATTGCGGTAAAATTGCGTGATGCCCATACCGTTGGTCACGTGCTGCCATATAGATGTGGCAGCGGGATTATCGCAATAGTATATTCCCCCGTCATTACACTCAAACAACCTGTTAGGCAACAAAGGATGGAATATGTGGTGGTGCTTATCGGCATGTACCGTGGTAACACCGGAAAGCCCGGCCCACGCATTTACGATGCTCCAATTACTACCTCCGTTGGTGGAACGGTAAGTATTAACTCCCCCCACATATACAAGGTCGGCATTGGTGGGGCTAACGGCTATAGTGAGGTCATACCAGCCTTGGTTGCCGCAATCCACGTTGGAAAGGTTAGTGGTAAGGGTACCGGAAATAAGATCTCCCCCGCAACCTCTGCTGCCGCCAGACGGCGGGCCGAAGATGCGGGTAAACGTTTTACCCGTGTCGGTAGAATTATAGATACCGTTGAGCCCTCCGTTACTATTGGCTACAACGGCTTTCACCACAGCCACATTGGCCGGTGTGGTGGCAATGGTAATGCGGCGTGCATTGTTCGGCAATCCGCTTACACTTGCCAAAGACCAATTGTATCCTCCGTTGGAAGAGCGGTATATAGCTGCTCCCGAGCCGGTATTATAAGTTGTCGCGTAAACGATATTGGTATCGGTAGGATGATAAAGCAATTGCTTAAAATGTCCCGCCTGGCGATTCACCCAAGTGGTTCCGCCGTTGTAAGACTTGTATATACCCGCGCTGGTAGCCAATGTGAGCGAGTTGGTGTCCACCGGGTTTATCAACAGGCAATTGGTAAGCCGCATCTGCGGAGTATTCCATTTGAGGCCCGTGGTATCCCAGGTTTGTCCGCCATCGTACGACTTAAATACGCCTATACTATAGCTGTCGCTCGCATCTCTGTCGCCGGTACACACATATAGCGTATTCGGATTTTTCGGATTAACGTCTATATCCGAAGTACCCAACACGAGGAAATTATCCGTAAGGGAGGTCCAGTTTTGGCCATTGTTCGCTGTACGCCATACCCCGCCGCCTGCCGTAGCCACGTAGTAAGTATTGGCGTTGGTGGGGTGGAAAGCCACCTCGTTAATACGCCCCAAGCCGGCATAACCGCCCGTAGACGTAGTAGGACCTTCAAAAGACCAGTTGGAATTATTACCCGCAGTGGTCTTCAATTGCGAATTGCGGCTGTGCATCTTGCGCCATTCGTCATAAATCTTGGTTTGTGGTACGAGGTAACCGTTTGTATCTGTATGCGCTTGCCAATACCACAACCAGCGTTGGAAGTGGTAATCGCGATCTTCCTTATATATTTTGCCCCTGTTGGTGCTTACCTGCTCTTCCGCCGCAGCGTATTTGCCGGCTTTATATGCGGCCACCACATCGTCCAACTTTATAGGCCGTTCGTTGTCGCCCGCCACATCGGGCTGCGCCCACATGCCGCAAGAAATTGCCATTGCACTCAACAGCAATGTCACTTTTTTAATCATAGTCATTATTTTCCCAAATGCAAAACGCCAAAATATATAAATTCTATGGAATTAGCTCTTAATTAATGTCATATTTTCAAGAACGTAATCATCGGCAGCATTGCCGGAAATTAAATACTTAGCTTTTTATGGAATCCGCATTATTTTTCAGTCTAAGTATAGTAAGCATTTGCCTTTGCATAACAACCTACATACCGAACTAGCGGACGAAGCCCTCCTGTCCCGTTATCGCGACACCGGAGATAACCTCTGGATGGGCATACTGTTGCAGCGGTATACGGTACTGTTGATAGGGGTGGCTTACAAGTATCTGAAAAACAAAGAACTTGCCGAAGACGCCGTGCAGCAAGTATTTTTAAAAGCACTTACGCACCTGCCCGGCGAAGAAATACATAATTTTAAGGGCTGGCTGTATATATTGATGCGCAACCATTGCCTGCAATACCTGAGAGATCGAAAACACATAGAGGAAATAAACCAAGAGCGAATAGCCATAGCCGAGGATACCACCGAAGATGTAAGACTGAAAGATGCGACACTGGAGCAAATGAGCGATGCGCTGAGCCAATTAATACCCGAGCAACGCCTTTGCGTGGAAATGTTCTACCTGAACAAGTTGAGTTACCAACAAATATCGGAGCGCACGGGCTACAGTTATATGCAGGTGAAAAGTTACATCCAAAACGGCAAACGAAACCTGAAACAACTGCTGATTAAAAAATTAGGACAGAACCAATGAGCCGACTGAACGACATACTGAAAAAGAATGAAGGCCGGCTGCCCGACGATATACTTATGCCTTATGTCCAAGGTAAGCTCAGCCCCGAAGAACAACATGAAATAGAACTGTTTCTTGCGGAAGATGGCCCCGAAAGCGATGCTGTCGAGGGACTTAAAGACTATAGCGAAAGGGAATTGAGCGAAACGGTCCGGAAAGTAAATTCGCGCTTGGCACAATCCCTAAACAAGCCAAAACGCCGTACGCAAAGCATAAAGAAAACCCCCTGGGGCATTACCGGTATACTGCTGATACTCCTGCTCTGCCTCGCCGCATACATGGTTATTTACTTTCTCACCAAAAAATAGCGCAAAGTTATGAGCTTGCTACGGGCAGCTTAAAGCAAAAGCGGCTACCCTCGCCCACGGTACTCTCGGCCCAAATAAGGCCGCCGTTCTTTTCCACAAAGTCGCGGCAAAGGATAAGACCCAATCCGGTACCTTTTTCATCTTGCGTACCCCTTGTGCTGAAATTTTCCATACCAAACAATTTTGGAATGTCATCCTCCTTAATACCCACACCGTTGTCCCTGATGCAAACGGTAGTGAAATCCGCGCCGGTAGATGTACTGAGTGTTATAATGCCTCCCGGTCTCGAAAATTTGATGGCATTGGATACCAGGTTGCGGAATACGGCCTGTATCATATTCTCATCGGCATGAATGCGCGTACCGATGCTTATCTCGTTGCGTATTTCCAACTGTTTGCTCGTGGCCGTATTCCTAAACAGTTCGGCTATATGCTCGGCCGTGTCATGAATATCAAAGTCCACAGGGTACATCTTTTCTCCTGCCAATTGGCTTTTCGACCATTGCAGCAAGTTATCTACCAATCCGGAGGTATAGCCAAGGTTCTTTGAAATTTCGGGCAACAATTCCTGCAACTCATCGGGGGAAATATACCCCTCGTTGCTCATGGATATGATACCCATCAGCGTATTCAGCGGACTGCGCAGGTCATGTGCAATCAGGGAAAACAGGCGGTCCTTCAGTTTATTAAGCGAGTCCAGGCTTTCCTCGTAATTTTTTCGCTCGGTAACGTTCCGAAACAACAGGATATAACCGGAATAAACGGTTTTACGCTGATACAACGGCGTTATGGTTACCGCGAAATATTCTCGTCGGCCATCTACGTTAAATTTTGTTTCCTTTCGAGTTTCCCCACCGGCTGCCACTAAGTCCTCAAAACGCTCTACAAACAAGCCCAAGTCATTTATATGCGAGCCTATGATGCGACGGCTGCCTTGCAACATTTGCCTCATGCGGTTGTTGGCATCCACTATGCGACATCCGTTGTTTACCACCAGCACCCCCTCTTGCATGGCTTCCACCACCTTGGTACGGGCTACCGGCACAATATCAAACAGCCCAAAGCGCAGCAGGCCTATACCTATAAAGGATGAAGTGAGTATAAAGGCAAAAGGCGTGAGGTCGAGGTTTGCGTAAGGACGCAGGCCTAACAAGTAAAGCAAATTTACCAACCAAGGTATCAGCGCGCTTACCAGTATCAGGCGGTTTTGTTTTTTAAAGACCATATCCGCACTGCGGAAGGTTACCACCAAAAAGTAAATACCCAAAGCCAGCGTCACATAAAAAAATGCCGTGTGGATGCGATACCATATCCCTACATCCAAATGCAGCATGGGGAAAGGCCCCGAGGTGTCTACCGTTACGTTATCATAATACCAATGATGATAAGGATTGGTCCATGCCAGCAGCAAAGTTGCCACGGGTATTTTAAATATCATGAACAGACCGAAGGGATTAAGCCAGCGTTCGCGCCCGATGAATTTGAGAATAAATACCAACCACAGCGCCGGCAAAAAGGCGATACCCAAGTACTCCACATTAACCCAAAAGAGCATTTGATTTAAGGTGCCGCTCGCCAGTTCCAGTCCGTATGCCACTGCCCAAACACCTATGCCCAACATTACATAACCGAAGGAATGCACCGCACCGCCCAAACGACGAAATACCACGCCGGAAAGCACCAGCGTAAGCATGCCCGATAGGATGAGGATAAGGGAGTAAACGTTAAAATCAAAGGTCATTCGCGGCAATAATGAGTTGTCTGTTCGTGGTGATTGTCAATGCTATAGCTTTTTTTGACAAGGTAAAAATACTACAAATACCGGCTGTTGCACAAATCGCCTGTTGAATTGCCTTTCGGCTGTCGCCACCATATATGCCGTCTTAAAAAAGCCGTACCTTGCGGCCATGCGTTTACAAGGCAAAAAAATAGTTTTAGCCGTGACCGGCAGCATAGCAGCCTATAAAACACCACAGTTGGTACGACTACTGGTGAAAGCAGGCGCCGATGTGCAGGTAATTACCACCCCTGCTGCCGAACAATTCGTAAGTCCGCTATCCTTATCTACCGTAGCCAAAAAGCCGGTATTGAGCAATATTAACGACGGAGCAGCATGGAACAACCATGTGGAACTGGGACGCGGAGCAGATGCCATGCTTATTGCCCCTTGTAGTGCCAATACACTGGCCAAACTGGCCAATGGCATCTGCGACAACCTGCTTTGTGCCGTTTACCTGTCGGCGATATGCCCGGTTTTTGTGGCCCCGGCCATGGACGAAGATATGTGGATGCACCCGGCCACACGCAACAACCTGGAAAAGCTGCGTAGCTACGGTAACAACATTATACCCGTGGCGCACGGCGAACTGGCCAGTGGCTTGGTTGGTGAAGGACGCATGGCCGAACCGGAGGACATGGTTACATACCTTGAAGATTTTTTCGAACACAAATCTGACCTTCCTCTTAAAGGCATGAGCGCCTTGGTAACGGCAGGCCCTACCTATGAGCGTATAGACCCGGTTCGCTTCATCGGAAACTTTTCTTCGGGTAAGATGGGTGTGGCCATAGCTGAGGCTTTGGCAGAAAATGGCGCCGAAGTAACACTGGTGCTTGGCCCTTCGGACCTGTCCGTAACACATAAAAACATAAAACCGATAAGGGTGGAAAGTGCCGCGGACATGTACAAGGCATGCACAGATGTGTTCCCTTCGGTAAATCTTTCCGTTATGGCCGCAGCCGTAGCCGATTACCGACCCGCAACCGTGGCAGCGGAGAAAATAAAAAAGCAAAACGGAGCGTTAGATATAAAACTGGAAGCCACGGAAGACATATTGGCTGCATTAGGCAAAACCAAAACCGACCAATTGCTGGTAGGCTTTGCACTGGAAACCGAAGATGCCGCAGCCAACGCCCGTAAGAAACTGGAAAACAAAAATGCCGACCTGATTGTTTTGAACTCGTTAAAAGATGAGGGTGCAGGTTTCGGACATGATACGAATAAGGTAACTTTGTTTTATCGCAACGGCGAAACAAAAGCATTACCCTTACAAAGTAAAAAAGAAGTGGCTGCTGCCATTGTACAAAACATATCGGAGCTGATACATGCGAAAAAAACTATTTAGCATATTAGTACTGTTACTTACAGCCTGCTCGGGAAAACTGAGTGCGCAAGAACTGTACTGTAAAGTGCGGGTGATGTATGATAAGATACAGAACCAAAATGTGGATAAGGAACTGTTCTCGAACCTGGAGCGCTCCATAACCGAGTTTATGAATACGCGCAAATGGACAAGCGACGAATACAAACCTTCAGAGCGAATAGAATGTAATATCCTCATCAACCTGACCAATAAACTGGACGGGCAGAATTTTGAAGGCACACTTAACATACAGGCAACGCGCCCGGTATATAACTCGGGCTACAACACGCCCATCATCAACTTTATAGACCGCGATGTGCAGTTTGGCTTTACGCAGTTTGCCACCATCCAGTTTGACGAAAACAGGGTATCGGGCAATAATGCCATGATGGCCAACCTCCCCGCCATACTGGCCTACTATTCCTACCTCATACTGGGGCTGGATTACGACAGTTTTTCACCCAAAGGCGGCTCGGAATACTTTAAGAAAGCACAAAACATAGTGAACAATGCGCCCGAACAAGGCAAGACTATACGCGGATGGAAAGCCGTAGAAGGCAACCGCAACCGCTTTTGGATAACCGACCAGATTATGAGCCCACGCTTTGAGGCGATAAGAACATATTGGTATACCATGCACCGCGAGGCTTTGGATAATATGTATACCAAGCCCGACGAGTCGCGCAAGCTGATACTGAAAGGCCTGTCCAAGCTAAACCAGGTGAATAAAGAGAACCCGGGTTCCATATTGATGCAGTTCTTCTTTAATGCCAAGAGCGATGAGTTTGCAGGTATACTGGCGCAGATGCCCAAACCCGACAGGGCACCATACATAGTACTCCTCACACAAATGGATGTACCCAACATCCAGAAATACAACAACCTGAAATAAGTGATGAAGCGTATTATAGTGCTGTGCGCGTTAGTTATAGGCTTGGCCGCCTGCAACCAAAAGGAAGAGCCGCCCGTGTCACCCGTAAAAATGCAGGAAATACTAACCGATCTACACTTGGCCGAAGCCTATAGTATGATGGTGAGTGACAGCTTACATATTGCCCGCAATAAGGATAAAGATTCGCTGGCGGTGTATTACAAAGATATATTGGCGCACCACAAACTCACGGAAGCAGAATTTCTTAAGGGGTTGGACTGGTATAAGCAGCACCCTAATCTTTTAGACTCGGTATATGCCGAAGTGGTTACGGAAATGAATATGCTGGAAAGCGTTACGCCTCCATAATAACACCGCTCTACTTCAGCTCAGCCAAGGCGGCTTTCATACGCTTCATTCCCTCTTCAAGATTTTCCATTGAAGTGGCAAAAGATATACGTATGCAATTACCGTTGCCAAAGGCACCCCCCATAACGGTGGCTACGTGCGCTTTGTGCAGCAGGTACATGGCAAAATCCTCATCGTTGTTTATTATCGTGGTGCCATCTGTTTTCCCGAAGAATGAGCTGATATTGGGGAAAGCATAGAACGCACCTTCGGGATCGTTGCTTTTCACCCCGGGCATTTCTTTTAAAGCATTGATGACAAAATCTCTGCGTACTTTAAATCCGTCTCGCATTTTGTAGGTTTCGGCCAGGTCGCTATCCAGCGCCACAATGGAGGCGCGTTGAGCGATGGAATTGGTACCGGAGGTGAACTGACCTTGGAACTTCTCACAAGCCTGCACCACATCTTTAGGGCCGGCCAGATAACCCAAACGCCAACCTGTCATGGCAAATCCTTTAGACATGCCGTTTACCACTATCACACGGTCTTTCAACTCGGTAAATTGGGCAATGCTTTCGTGCTTGCCGGTGTAATTGATGTATTCGTAAATCTCATCGCTGATGATGGCCACATGCGGATGACGTGCAAAAACTGCTGCCAAGCCGGCCAATTCTTCTTTTGAATATACACTGCCGGTGGGATTACAAGGCGAAGAGAAAATGAACAATTTTGTTTTATCGGTTATAGCTTCTTCCAGGCGCTCGGGTGTAATCTTAAAATCAGAATCTATATAGCAAGGCACATACTTTACCACACCTTCTGCCAAAGATACCAATGCACTATACGTTACCCAATATGGCGTGGGTATAATCACCTCGTCGCCTTCATCCACTATGCTCAATATGGCATTGGCAAGCGACTGTTTGGCACCTGTAGACACGATAATTTGGTCTATCGGGTAATCCAGCCCGTTGTCGCGTTTCAGCTTATGAGATATTGCTTCGCGCAGTTCGGGATAGCCTAATACGGGCGTATACTTGGTATATCCCTCTTCCATTGCCTTGGTGGCCGCATCGTCTATAAAACGGGGGGTGAAATAATCCGGCTCACCTATACTCAGGTCAATGATACTGATACCTTGGGCCTTCAGTTCACGGCTAAGTTTAGCCATCTTAATGGTTTGAGGCTCCGATATTCGGTTCAGTCTTTGGGCAAGTTGCATGGGTCGACTATACGATTGGTTATAAATAACAAACCTAACGAAAAAAGCATAGACCGAGAGGGCCTATGCTTTAAAAAAAGACATTTTGTAATTACATATGGGTATACGCATCCGTGAAGAAGAACAGGTATAGCGTAAACAGCACGATAAGCGCTACCACTACCGATAAAAAGAGTATGGTTTTCTTATACGCACCGTTGATGGTTTTTACTTTATGCAATTCGCTCACGTTATTGATGGCATTTTCCATGCGAGAGAAGGCGGTTTCACCTTTAACCACATAATCGTAGGCGCCAAACTTCATACTGTCGGTAGCCACCTCTATCTGATCTTGCCCCGAGAGCATTATTACCTGTGTTTCGGGACTGCGCTCTTTCATTGCTTTCAGTATCTCCACACCGTTTTTGGCATCGCGGTTGTGCGCGTTCAGGTGATAGTCCAATACAACTATTTCGGGATTCAAACCCATATCTGCCAAAGCCTCCTCCCCGTTATCGTAGATTTTTATTTTATACAGGAAGCGGTCCGATAGATAATCTTTCAGCATCTCGTTTTGGATGGGTTCATCATCCACCAAAAAAATGTAGCGATTGTGTTCTGCTGCCATAGAATAGTTGATTCAATTCGAAAAATAGAAAAAATATTTAAAAAGCCAAAGCATCCGCAACCATACCAGGGCAACTTGGCCACGAATATCCCCATTCCCCGGCCACCGGCACAATAAACTGAGGTATATTAGTGTTAATTATTAAAAACATGCCGTATGAAAAAATTCATCGTCTTGCTTTTAGCTTCTTTTATTGCCGCTTTATGCCTCGCTTATACCGATCATGAAACCAAGAGCGTAGCCGAACTGTTTGCTCCGGGCATGTTGGTTGTTGCCGGCTTGTATGCCCTTTTGTTTGCTGTGGTTGTAGCGGTGCTCGGTGCGTTGCGCATAAACAAAGCCTTGGTTTACGGCATATTGGGGCTCCTCTCCGTGGGCATGGCTTGGGCCTTTACCAATCCCGGCAATAATTATATGCTCGGGATTGCCGTATACGCCGGTATATTCTTTGCTTTACTGGCGGGCATATTTCTCCTCACCGATAAAGTATCTCACACATCGATTAAGCATTCCGCGCATTAAAGCGTAGCCTTCAATTCGGCAAAGGCCTTTTCGCACAGCAAATTCAAATTTGCCACCAAAGAGGGCAATCGTTCAAAGTGTGCCGATTCTCCCGCCGTTTGTTCTATCAGGAAGATGTGACTTACGTCCTCCTTCACCCCCATGTACGATAGTTGTGGTTTTAAAGAATGTGCCGCAATCTTTAGCGACGCGTAATCTTTCTCCTCCAACGCTTTGTTCACATTCGCCAGCAGTTTCGGCCCGTTATCCAGGAACATGCCTATATACTTGGCCATCTTCTCGGGATTGCCGCCGGTAAACTGTTTTAAAAACTGCATATCGGTAACCTTATCGGGAAACACGGGTGGCGGAGGTTCGGCCACTATCGGTGTGGCTGCCTGCCCGGTAACCAAATCGGCACTGCCGGCTTCCTTATTAAGCACCGATACCATCTTAAGCAACAGTTCTTCTGTATGGAACGGCTTGGAAACATATGCATCCATACCTATTTCAAAGTACTTCTTCACGTCTTCCTGCAATACATTGGCCGTCATGGCAATGATGTTTACCTTACACGTAGGTTCGGGCAGTTTGCGTATGGCCAGCGTGGCTTCCACTCCATTCATTACAGGCATTAAGATGTCCATCAAAACTATGTCGTAATGAGTGGCTTGCACCTTCTCCACCGCCTCTTTCCCGTTTACCGCAATATCTATTCTTACATCCGGTAATATCTCCCTTAAGGTATCTTCGGCCACCATGCGGTTAAACTCGTTATCTTCCACCAGCAACACATGAACATGGTTCAGTTTCTCCCTCGCACCCGAATCTATCACTGCCTCCTGCACCTGCTCTTCCTGTACTGCAGACTCCTCCAACGGAAGCACAACGGTAAACGTGGTACCCTTACCCAATTCGCTCTTCACGGTGATGTACCCGCCCATCAGTGTAGCCAATTGCTTGGATATGGTGAGCCCCAAACCGGTACCACCAAATTTACGGGCCGTATCGGTGCCCGCTTGAGTAAAGCTTTCAAATATTTTGTCTACATAATCGGGTGCTATGCCTATACCCGTATCCGTCACGTCGAACTGTACCCATACCTTGCTGCCGGCGCTCTTTTGCAACGTGGCTTTTATTTCAACAAAACCACGTTCCGTAAACTTAATGGCATTACCTGCAAGGTTTACCAACACCTGGTTGATGCGCGTGGGGTCGCCTATTAGCCTTGCCGGCAATGCGGGGTCTACATATGTGCGCAATTCTATTTCCTTTTGCTCCGCATTATACAACAGCATGTCGCGCATGCTTTGTATGATACCCCTGAGCGAAAAATCCGTTTGCTCTATAACTATCTTCCCGGCTTCTATCTTCGACAGGTCCAATATATCGTTAATGATAACCAAAAGGTTATCTGCCGACTTACGTATGGCATCCAGGTATTTCGTTTGGTCGGCACGCGGCTCCTTACTCAGCAGTAAACGCGTCATACCTACAATGGCGTTCATCGGTGTGCGTATTTCATGGCTCATGTTGGCCATAAACTGCTGCTTTAATTGTGCGGTACGCTCCGCCACTTCTTTTTCCTTTTGTGCCAGTTCTACCTGTTGACGGGTTTGCAGGTTACGCAGTTTATTGAAGGTGGTTTGCTTAAATATTTCTTCCTTCAGTTTTTCATATGCTTTCAGGTGGTAAAAGGCCTGCGGAATGTTTCCCATTTTGTCATAAAGTATAGACAGACCTTCATGTATGCTCATGATGTCGTGCTTACGCTCATACTCCACCGCCATTTCAAAGGCACTCTCCATATATTTCAGGCCGCTACGGTTATCCCCCTCATCCATCAGCATACGGCCTATGTAATAGTTGCAGATAATCTGCCCCTCCGCATTCTCCAGTTCTTTGCAGCGTTGCAGTGCGTCTGTCAAATATTTACCGGCATTTTCAAAATCGTTGATTTTATAATACACTTTGCCTAACCCGCTGATGGCAAGCGCCTCCATTGCCGTATCCGGTTCACTGAGTTCAAGGTTCGCGCTGAAATAGCGTAAGGCTTCCTGGCTTTGGTCTTGCTTAAAGTATATATTACCCAGTATATGGTACAGCGAGTTTAAACGGTGGGTATCGTTGGCTTGCTGAAAAATGGGCAGGCAACGCAAGGCAAAATCAAGGGCATTCTCAAAATCGTTCAGGTCATAATTGATATATGCGATATTGGCAAGGTTTACGCTTTGGGCCACTTCATCGCCCAGCTTTTCGTTAATGGCCAGCGCGCTTTCAAAACAGCTCAGGGCTTCCGCCAAGTCGCCACGGTCGCGGTACATACCGCCATAGTTGTTCAGTACCCTTGCTTCCAGCGAACGGTTATTGATTTCTCGCGCTATGCTCAACGCGTCGGTGAGTATGGCTTCACATTCGTCGTAATAGGCCTGTTGCCAATAGCACCAGCCTTTAAGGTTCATCCCCCTGCCCTTTCCCAGCCGATACCCCGCTTTTTCCGAGCGGTTTATCACTTCATCTGCTATCTCCATGGCATGCTCCACATCAAAATTGCGGACCTCCATACCCATGTCTATGAGGGTATCTATACGTGCCCTTTCGTTGGCCAGTGTTTCGTATAGCTGTTGTAATTCTTTAAAGCGCGGGGTTTCCATTGCCGTATTTGTAATGCCTATAAAATTAAAAACCTCCTGCCTAAAGGCAAGAGGTTTACCATAATATGTTTAGCGGTTAGCTTATCCGTTTTTTGTCTGACGCTCAAACTCAACCTGCCCGGGATCTTCGTAAGAACGGAATACCACACCCCAATGACCTATAACGCCAAGGCCCCAAGCGGCGGTAATCCAAGCCGGCCAAGGGTATACCCAACTGGTGGCTCCTTTATCGTACAACAACCACATGGCGGCAAAGCCTACCAGGTATACTACGAGGTGTATAAAAAATATGGATTTTTGTTTTCCTGTAGGCGGTATTAAACGAGGCATTTCTATCTTATTTTTTGCAAAGATAACAGACGCCGGCCATAAATGGAAGTGTCAAAGAAATCCTAAAACATAAAAATATTTGGCAGATAAGTAGGAACCTTATAATTTTACTGACTGATTAGTCATTCATAATTTTAAAACATGGTACGGATACTTAAAAAAACATTGATAGCGCTTTTGGTTATCGTCTTGGTATTATCCGTCGCAATATTCTTTTATATGCAACAGGCAGCATTCGGAAAAAATCCTTGGGGAGCAAGATTGGAACGCGTAAAAGCTTCTCCCCAATATAAAAACAACGAGTTCATTAACTTCTCACCCACCGCTACATTAGGTCCCGATGCCTCGTATTGGAAAATCATAAAAAAACAATTTTCAAAAGACCCTACGCGCACGCCGTCACAAGCACTGCCCGTAGTAGCACCTTTATATGCCAACGGTATCGAAGAACGGCCGGTGATTACCTGGTACGGACACTCCACCTACCTCATACAGGTAAACGGGAAAAACATACTGGCTGACCCCGTTTTCAGCCAAAGGGCTTCCTTTGCCCAATACATCGGGCCCAAAGCATATCCCGGCACACTACCTTACATGGTGGAAGACTTACCGCCCATTGATATTGTGGTTATCTCTCACGACCACTACGACCACCTAGATTACAACACCATACTTAAACTAAAAACTACGGTTAAACATTACTACGTTCCCTTAGGTGTAGGCGCACACTTGGAGCACTGGGGCATAAAACCCGAAAGCATTACGGAATTAGATTGGTGGCAAGGAGCCACGATGCCAGCCGACATGCATATTACCGCCACACCTGCCCGGCACTTCTCCGGGCGTGGCTTGGTACGCAACAAAACGCTGTGGGCCTCTTATGTGCTTAATACCGGCAAGTACAAAATATACATCGGCGGTGATTCGGGCTACGACACCCATTTCCGACAAATAGGCGACAAATTTGGCCCGTTTGATATGGTGATATTGGAAAACGGCCAGTATAACGAAGACTGGCCATACATACACATGATGCCTGAGCAAACCGTGCAGGCAAGTATTGATTTACAGGGCAAAATGTTGTTCCCCGTGCATTGGGGTAAATATACGCTGGCTTTACACCCTTGGAACGACCCGGTGATACGCCTTACCCAAAAGGCCGAAGAACTGAAGGTAAACGTAACCACACCCAAAATAGGCCAGCAAATAATCATTGACAGTCTTTATCCCAACGATAAATGGTGGTACTTTTAGGGCGATGACGGATAAGAAGGAGAAAATAGCAAAAGCGGCCCTGAAACTCTTCGTGGAGAAAGGGTTTCATGCCACATCCACGGCCAATATTTCCAAAGAGGCCGGCGTGGCTACGGGTACGCTTTTCCTATACTATCCCGGCAAAGAAGAATTGATAAACAGCCTGTATAAACAGGCGAAGAAAGACATGGCGGAGGCATTGGAGCAAGATTTCCCGACTACGGGCACCACAAAAGAAAAGCTGCATTACCTATGGCACAGCGCCATTAATTGGGCGCATACCCAAAACGATGCCTTTCGCTTCATTTATATGTACAAATCTTCGCCTTTTATCACTACGCTTACGCGCGAAGAATTGGCTCCAAGCGCAGATTTTGCGGTTTCCTTCATACGCCAAGGCGTAAAAAACGGAGAAATCGTGAATATGGATATAGAATTGCTGTTTGCGCTGATAGATAACCTCATGTCGGCTACCGTTAATTATATTTCCGGGAAACCGTCCAAAGTGGCCAAGGCAGCCATAGAGCAGGCATTTGGTGTGTTTTGGGAAGGCGTGTGTAAGAAATAACAGACATTAGAACTTCATGCCCAGCGATAAACCGGTATAGCGCATTTTAAATACGGAATTGGCATCGCTTAAACGTTGTGCATTTATATCGTATAAACTATGGTCGTGAAACAAAGTGGCTACCCACTTATCCTTCCATACATACCTGACCTGCGCTCTTGCCATTACATCCAATGCATTTACGAACTTACCGTTGGGCGTTTCCAAATAACGCGCACCGGTAAAAGCGCCTCGCACCCTTGTGGTTTGTTTCGCGTCGGATATTTCCTTTCCGTTTTCTTTCAACACCACCCTTGCGGTTTCGGTGCCCCATACCATCAGGCCATAATTCATACCCCCGCCCAACCATACGGAAGAGTTGCCTTTTTTATAGACGTTGTAAGACAGCATCAACGGCAGATTTACGTAATGAAAGCGCAAATGCCCTTTGAAAGTATATACCCTATTATTACCAATATTCTCTTTGGCATAATTGAAGGCACCCTTCTGTGTTAAAATCACGCCCGGCTCAAAGTGCAGTTTATTAACAACAGGTATTGAAAGCAGAGCCGACACATGCGGTGTAAAAAACGGGCGATAACTCATGCCGCGTTTTTGCATGGAAATATAACTCCAACCGCCACCTGCGGTTACATATAGCCCCACGCGCGCCCAAGCTCCGCTAGAACACATCAGCCCGCAAATCATTATGAAACTAAAAACTATACTTCTCATTCCGCTCACGTTCCGCATTTTTCAAGGTATGTTAAAAAATCTTGCCGGTGGTCATGCGGATGTAAACGTTACCTTTTATTAATTCTCTTTCAATAATAACGCTCATTAATACGCTTTGGTATAAAAACGAAAAGCCCCTGTAGGGGCTTTGGCATAATAAATTCCGTATGAATATTAGAAATGTACGTCAATAACGCTGTTGAGGGGTATTATGGTACCGCCTTTCAACTCTATGTAATTGCCCAAAACCGACCATACCGTTGTGGACACGCTACGCGGCCCTTGCGTGGTTTCAAAGGTAATGGATGTTTTCCCTTTAAATTCATTACCCAACCTCATGGCATAATTCAGCTCTTTGCTCCAATAACCGGTTTTATCTACAAACGCCGGAATGATTTCGTACTTTGAAATTTCTTCTTTCTCAATTAGGGTAGCCATATCAATGATCTTTAACTAAATATACAACTTTCGGTAAAAGAAACCTCCCGCCAAAAACGACGGGAGGCACATTTTAACACAACTTAAAACATTTTTATTTTAATACCACGGGGAACACCGCTTCCAAATCGGTTTCTCCTCCGGCAGCATCCGGAGACGTGGCTTCTTTGTTGGTTGGCTCGTGTTTCAAGGTAATGGTGAGTTTACCCGAACCTGCTTCTCCCGACAGCGCACTAATGATCTGATTAAACGGCAATCCTTTGTTGTCCTTAATACCGTTTGAAAAGGTTAACGAACCTGCGCCGGTGGTTGGTGAGGATTGATATAAGAACAAGTGCTCGTCTTTTTCCTCTTTTATCTCTTCGGTAATGTCTTCTGCGGGAGAAGCTTTCTCGTTTAATACCGTGAGCGTAAAACCATATTTGGTATTTGGCTCCAACTTCACGGTGTCAATCTGCAAGCCTTCCAATGTTGAGGAACCGAAGCCGCTCTCCACTTTGTAGGTAAAGGTTTGTGAAAAGCCGGTATTTACGTTGCGTGCCTCCAAGCGCAGTGTGGTTATCAATTCCGGCTCGGGTCCGGGTGTGGGGTTGGTCACTTCGTCTTTCTTACAGGAAGCAGCGAACAATATGGTTCCGGCAATAGCTATAGTTGCAAAATTTTTAGTCGATAATTTCATTTTTAAAGTTTTTAATGAGTTTTAAAATGTGAAAGGCACACGCATACGCAACACTATGTTTCTTCCCGGCCTGTCCAGGAAATAGCGAAACACGTCAAGGTAATCGCGGTACTTTCGGTTAAGAATATTGGTGGCGCCTACACTTATGTATACGGGTTGCTTTTTAACATACACCGCTCCGCCGGCTTCGGCGTCCAACAAAAAATAAGTTGCCGGCGGACGAGGAAAGTCAACGCTGTCAAAGTTTGCGGGGATGCGGGTTTGTTCCAAAACCTGTTTTGCTTCCGCACTTATATAGCATTCGCGCAGCTTTCCCCAATCATTAAAATTGTAACGTGCATTCAAAGAAAACCTGTCGGCGGGCATTAATATCAGCCAATCGTTCCGGGTTACGTTTCGCGCCCTTAATACAGACGCTTTAACTCCCGTTTCCAAGGCTTTTGTCCAACGATATTGTACCGATACATCGGCACCGTTTAGCCATGCGTCTGTTTGGGTGTAGTTAAAGGATTTGAAGAAACCCCTTATCGTCAGTACGTCCGGTCCCGGTTGCAGGTATATAAAGTCCTTAATGTATTGGCTATACAGGCCGACGCTTGCCGACAGTTTTCGCCAATTGTGTTTGGACTCCAGGTTAAGGTTATAGGAACGTTCGGGACGGAGGTTTTTATCACCCAACTCTAAACGGGCCGCCCCTTGGTGCAAGCCCGCGCTAAACAGTTCGCTTGCCTGCGGCGCTCGCCATGCATTGGCCAATGTGGCAGATACATCCCATCTTGCATTCATCTTACGGCTGACACCAACGGTACCTGAAGTATTGCCATAAGTAAGCACATGATGAACGATTTGCTGTGATGCCCCTTCGGGATTATACACATCATAAGACAGGTAGTCGTGACGCAAGCCGGCTTCAAAAAGCCAGTCGCGATAACTATACCTTTCTATAATATATGCCGCAATACCCGGTGAACTGTAATTGGGAATAAAGATTCTGTCTCCGGGGTTAAAGTAATTTTCCCGGTACATACCGTCTATACCCACTTGGCCTTTAAAGCCTGCAAAGGGTTTATGGTCGAGATTCACGTTCAGCGTTTGTGTCACCAGGTTTAGGTTGAGTTGCGCTTTCCCGTTGTCCTTCCGCAGTATGTCATACTCCTGCCTGAAGTTTTTTTGGTAAGCGTACACCATGCTCCACATGCCTATGCGAGAATCAAGATAACCGCGCGCCTTTGCCAAATCGTGTACCACATGCTGCATGGGGCGCTCTATATCGTAAGTGAAATCGGCTGGCACCAAGGGTACCGGGCTGTTTACCGCCGCTGCTTTGTCTTTATCGTTACCGGTATGCGCCCCCCGATATACACCCAAGTCATTTTCAAAACGACTGTAGAATAATTCGAAACCTGAATGCACGCCTTTCTTACTTACGGTTGCCGAAAAATTTTGCTCCTTTACGCCGGTATTGGCAGCCCAATAGCCGGGTATGCGATAATTGCCGCCTTGCTTATAGGTGCCTTGTAAACGTATGCCTAAGGTGGGCATTTTCTTAAAAGCATATTCCAGCATACCCGAGGCTACACCCATACGGTTGTTGCCAAAGCCGGCCAAATTTACCTCTCCGCCCCAGCCCGGCATCGAGCGGATACTCGCCGGCTCCACCATCACCACGCCGGCAATGGCGTCGGTACCGTAGCGCACGCTGCTCGCCCCTTTTATAACCGTGATATTATTGGCCAAGAAAGGGTCTATATTGGGCGCGTGCTCATTTCCCCATTGCTGGTCTTCCTGGCGTACGCCGTTGTTCAGCATCACTATACGGCTGCCATACAGCCCGTGAATTACGGGCTTGGCGATATTGCCCCCGTTGGAGAGCATGGTAACGCCGTTGATGCTTTGCAACAACTCACCCAGGTTTTTACCGCTATTGGCCACAAGTTCCCGTTTACCTAATTTGTCTTTCGACTGTAGTAAGGTTTGCACGCGCTCATCGGTCACCTGCACCGCACCCAATACGTTGGCCACATGCGCGGCCTTTAGTCGTATTTGCGTGTCGCCGGTAATCGATATCTGTTCGGATAGGTGCTCGAAGCCCATGGAATGCAGGTGAAAGGTATAGGTTCCTTTACAGATACCTGTGAAGTTTACCCGCCCCTTCTCATCCGTTTCGTAGTCTTTTTGCAGCTCATCCACGTACACCACTGCAGGGTATACGGGTTGCGCATTGTGCAGCTCCGTTACCTGTAGCCTTACCGACAGATTACAATCCTGCGCTTTCAGGGTAAGGACACCAAAAAGCATCCATACCATGATTACAATTATTGAACGATACATATCGTCCGTATGTGTTTTAAATGATAAATACGTATGCTACCCCATGAGGGTGCGCATACCGAAAAGCCTTTATATTAAGAAAGCAAAGCGGGAGGACCTCTGAGTGCCGGCAGGCTTACGGTACGGGAATGTACCGCTTCATATACGGGAGCGATATGCTCCGCATATACGGCTTTATGGCAAGTGAAATAAAATACGGTGGAGTCTTGTATAAAATCCGAAAGAACAAAACTGAGGAAGGTACAGTGATGGTGTTCCGGCTCGATAACGATATGGTCGCGATGCAGCTCTGTGTGTACCGTATCGGTATGGTCGGCAAACAGGTGAATGTACTCTTTGGCAGTAGTGCCAAAAAGCAGCAAGATGGCCAGCCAACCCGAAACCACTATGTTTAATAACCGCTTCACTTGTCGTTATCGCCTGCAAAGGTAAGAATATTTACACCGATACTAAAAAAGCGGCCCAAGGGCCGCTTTAAATATGTTATGCGCACAAGACTACCCCATGTTGTGGAATACCTTCTGCACGTCATCGTCCTGTTCCAGTCTCTCTATCAGTTTGTATACGTCGTCTGCCTGCTCATCGGTAATTTCCACCGTGTTCAAGGGCAGCCATTCCAACTCGGAGGATATGGGTGTGATGCCTCTTTCTTCCAGCGCCTTTTGCATGTTACCAAAATCGCTGAACCCGCAACGTACCACAATTTTACCTTCACTGTCTTCTCCCATTTCTTCCAAGCCGGCGTCAATCAGTTCCAACTCCATATCATCAATGCTGATGCCTGCAGGCTCCAGCTTAAATACACCCAGGTGTTTGAACAGGAAACCCACGGAACCGCTGTTACCCAAGTTGCCGCCGCCTTTGTTAAAATGCGAGCGTACATTGGCCACGGTGCGTGTGGTATTGTCTGTGGCGGTTTCCACCAACAGGGCTATACCGTGGGGTGCGTAACCTTCATACAGTACCTCTTCGTAGTTGCTGGTATCCTTACCCAAGGCGTTTTTAATGGCACCCTCTATACGGTCCTTCGGCATGTTTACCGATTTGGCGTTTTGCATCACCCGACGCAATTGGGGGTTGGTGGTAGGATCGGCACCACCGGCCTTAACGGCTATGGCTATTTCCTTTCCTATACGTGTAAACTGCTTTGCCATGCGGTCGTACCGCGCAAACATCTTGGATTTTCTTACTTCAAATATCCGTCCCATTGATACCGGTTGGTTTATTATAATACGGCCGCAAAAATAAGAATAGTTTTCACACTACGCTTATATAAAAAACCGCCCGAAACTTTGCGTGTTTCGGGCGGTGTATGCTTGAACTTAAAACTTAACAACGAGGTAGAAGACCACCGGCAGGCTGATGACGCCTTCGGCAAGGTCATGGTCTTTTTTTGATGTGGTGGTAATTACCGTGCCCGTACCGGGAAAAGTTTGCTGACGTTGTGTAATGGTGGTTTTTATCTCATTACTGCCGTAGCGCTGGTAATAACTTGTTTCGGTACCTATAAATATATTGTCGGTAATGCTGTAGCGCAACCAGGCCATAACGCCGCCGCCCATTGTGTTTACCGAGTTTTTCGATTTCACGGTTACGGTATCGAAGGCAGTGGTTATGGTAGTGGTGTTGTTTACATCGTTTCCGTATATCCCGTCTATACCCACTCCCGCGGTCCATCTGCCCGACAGTTGAAAACGCTTCTCCACGCCCAAGCGTGCCTGGTAATTATTTATGTCACTCTCCACATCAGTCACCCCATCGTTAGAGGCTACGAATCGCTTTTCGTAACCGCCCCCGACACGCAATCCCCAGCCGCTTTTCCTAAAATTGATGTTATAGGTGAGCAAGTATGGGTTGTTGGTCGGATTATTGGCATCACTGAAATTAAAAACCTGGCGAATAAGTCCGTTTACTTGGGCGCCTACATAATGGTCAAATTTCTTTTCCTTGGGCAATACTTGTATCTGCTCCGTATCCTGTGCAAAACTCACGGAGGCAGTTAAGGCGAAGCTAATCGCCGTCAACATCTTCTTCATGCGGTGTGTTGTGTATGGTTGGTGTTAGTTTACTTTAAAAGGATTGGAGTACTTGGGGTCCTTGAGCATCTCGTAGTCGGTAAGCGTGTTTAAGAACGCCACTATCGCTGCTTTCTCATGCTCGGAAATATTCATACGCATCGGTTTGCCCTTAGTGTCACGAAGGTTTTCCATAAGATTGGGCACATCCTTTATGCCCTTGCTGTAGTGCTCCAACACATGCTCCAGTGTTTTAAAACGACCATCGTGCATGTAAGGAGCCGTTACTGCCACATTGCGCAGATTGGGCGTGCGGAAACCACCTTCATCCTCCGCACGGCGGCTTATGGCTGCCCTGCCTCTATCCTTAGGTTTTTCATCAAGACCTATGTTCATGAATATATCGGAAGGCATATAACCTTGGGTTACGTTATGGCACTCCCCACAGTTGTATTTTACGTGAAACAGGTTCATGCCCTCAAGCTCCTGTGCGGTCAAACTTACCTCGCTGCGCTGATAGCGGTCGAACCTCGTGTTTTTAGACTCTATGGCACCCATAAAGAATGCAATTGCCTCGGAGATACGGTCAAAAGTTATGGTTTCATCGCCGAAAGCCTTCATAAACAGTTCGGGATAATAAGGTAGTTTGGACAATTTGTCGGCCAAAGCTTCGGGGTCTTCTATACCCATCTCCACATGATTCGCAATGGGCCTTTTCGCAAAAGCTTTCAGGTCCGTTTCGCGACCGTCCCAAAAGAGCGGTGCGCGAACCAATCGTTGCATACTGTTCATATTCTTCAACCCCACACCCAACAGGTTTTGCAGGGGCTGAGAGTTCCTATCGGTAAGTTTATTTTCAAAGCCGCGACTGAAAGCCACGTTATCGGCGAAAGCCAGTTCCTGCCTGTGGCAGCTTGCGCAGGACACGGCATTGTTCAGCGACAGGTGCCCGTCGTAAAACAACACCCTGCCCAGGGTGGCCTTGTAGTTTACTGCATCGCTGTTTTGCTTGTAATATTCCGTTACCGTGTCAGGAAGACTAAGTGTAACATTTCCCGAACCTGCGCTTGGTGTATTACTTTTTTTACAGGCGTTTATCAGCACAAAGGCCGAGATAAGCATAATCGCCAAGGATAGTTTTTTCATAGGTCTGCCTTTTATAACAAGTGAAGAAAAGGTATAAAATTAAAGTTAGCTCAATATATCAATAATCCTAACGCCTCAATTGTCATATTATTGTTTACGCGCAACAATATGCCCAATACAAACTAATCCGCATCTATTAGAAGACGGTATAAAATGGAACAATATTGGGTGGAAATGAAAATATTTCAATAAGCAACAACACTACTTAGGCACATACACCAAAAACTTCTCCTCGAAGAAAGGCTCTTCAAAAATATCGTATACGCTCCAGGCTTGTGTTTTATTCATCACGCCGGATGTTTTAAATTCTTCTGTAAGGTCTCCACCCTTAAGGCAAAGCAAACCGTTGTCAAACTCTTCGCTTTTGCGACCGGCACGTAACAAGGGTTCTATCCATTTCCAAAGCTCACCCAGCGGTGCCACGGCTCGCGATACCGCAAAGTCGAACTTCCGACCTTTAATCTCTTCCACCCTGGTGTGTACTGCGGCTACATTTTGCAAGCCTATGGCCTCGGCCACACCTTGCACCACTTTTATTTTTTTGCCTATACTGTCTGAAAGTAAAAACTCCACTTCGGGGAACGTAATGGCCAACGGTATACCGGGGAAGCCTCCGCCGGTTCCTATATCCACCACTTGCGCACCGGGTTCAAACGTACACATTGCGGCTATAGCCATGGAATGCAGCACATGCTTTTCATACAAGGCTTCAATATCCTTGCGGGAAATAACGTTTATTTTCTCGTTCCAATCTTTATACAATTCTGCCAACTGCTCCAGTTGACCCAACTGTTTAGGCGTAAAATCGTCAAAGTATTTCAGGATTATTTCCACAATTGCTTGTTTTTGAAAATGATGTACGGCGAAAACGCAAAATTATATATCATCCACCCGAAATCGAACACAGGCAGCCAAAACAGGGGAGCTTTTTCTCGCATTTTGCCATAAGTGTACACCCAAAGATACCAATACACCGCGCATTGACAGAGCATTGCCCCCAAGGCTACCTGCCATGCGTGGGTAAATATCAGGATGAAAAAGCCGAGCCATGCGGCAGCGTGTGCCGATGCGTATACGGCCAGCCATGCCTTTATATCCGTACGATAATATTTACCGGTGGAAAGGTGCCTTTGCTTTTGGCGCATCCAATCTTGCCAATTATCTTTTGCCGGCGAAACGGTGAAAGCCTCGGCATCTGCTACCACTGCGGTATTATCGGGCGTTGCTGCGGCCGCCATCAGCAAATCATCATCACCGGATGGCAACTTCGCCCATGCCTCGGAACGCGCCGCAAGCATAAAAGCGGCTTTGGTGCAGGCCATATTTCGCCCTACGGCCATATAAGGTTTCCCCGCCATACTGTAGGTAGCATATTGCAGAAAGCTATGCACGGTTTCCCATTGTATAAAGGCATTCAGCAAGCCGGGCTTTGTTTCATACTTACCTGCTCCAATGGCTATCTCCTTACCGTTACAAAGTGGCTCCGTCATCTTCCGCAACCATTCGCTGCTCGTGGGGCGGCAATCGGCATCGGTAAACAATAATACTGCTCCCTTTGCCTCATTTACCCCTTTACCTAAGGCAAATTTTTTCCCGGGCAGGGTACGTGGCTCGCTTTTACCAATGGTAACTATGCGCAAATGAGTGTGCAATACCGATAACTCCGAAAGCAGGCTTTCGGTACCGTCGTCGGAGGCATCGTTCACCACAATTACCTCGTACATATATTTACCCGTTTCATTGGCATATCTTTGCGCCAAAATTTCGGGCAGGTTCTTTTGCAGGTTTTCGGCCTCGTTTCGCGCACAAATAACCACAGACACAAATTTGGTTGGCGTTGAGGGAGTTTCGGATGTCGGTAATCGGAAAATATGCCCGAAGAAATACAATACGTAACCCAACCGGATGGTTATACTTAAAAGCAGTATGCAGGTCAGTATGGTTATCACGGCAACAAAGAAACACAAACAATTTCAATAGTCGCGCCGCTTGCGCGTAGGCTTAGCATATATGATATACGAGTTAACAGCCACAGACAGCCGTTCTTCTGCACGGGCAGGTATCATCACCACCGACCACGGCACCATAGAAACGCCCATATTTATGCCTGTGGGTACCGTGGGCAGCGTTAAAGCCGTAACCCAACAACAATTAAAAACCGAAATAAAGGCCGAGATAATACTGGGCAACACCTATCATTTATACCTCCGACCCGGTACGGATATCATAGAGCAGGCAGGCGGCCTGCATCGCTTCAACGGATGGGATAAGCCCATACTTACCGATAGCGGAGGATACCAGGTATTTTCGCTTTCCAACAATCGAAAGCTGAAGGAAGAGGGCGCCATGTTTCAATCGCATATTGACGGCTCCAAACACCTGTTTACACCGGAAAATGTAATTGACATACAGCGCAGCATAGGCGCAGACATCATCATGGCTTTTGACGAATGTCCGCCCTACCCTTCGGAATATGACTACGCCAAAAAATCTATGGAACTGACGCACCGCTGGCTGGCACGCTGCGTAAAACGCATGGACGAGACGGAACCCAAGTACGGGCACAGGCAATTCCTGTTTCCCATAGTGCAAGGCAGCACTTATAAAGACCTGCGTAAGACTTCGGCCGAATTTATCGCGTCTATGGAATGTGAGGGCAATGCCATTGGCGGTCTTTCCGTGGGCGAGCCCGAAGAAATGATGTATGAAATGGCCGCGCTGTGCTGCGAATACTTACCGACCGATAAGCCCCGCTACCTGATGGGTGTAGGCACGCCTTGGAACATACTGGAGAACATAGCCTTGGGTATAGATATGTTTGACTGTGTGATGCCTACCCGCAACGGGCGAAACGGTATGCTGTTTACATCGAATGGGGTTATTAATATAAAAAACAAGAAATGGGCTAATGATTTCAGCCCCGTGGACGAGGGCATAGACTGTCCCACAAGCAACTTTTACACCAAGGCCTACCTGCGCCACTTGTTTGTGGCCGGCGAGGTGCTGGGCTTGCAAATAGCCAGCGTGCATAACTTGGCCTTTTACCTGCATTTGGTGAAACAGGCAAGGGCGCATATTTTGCAGGGCGATTTCGCGGCATGGAAAGAACAAATGATACCACAACTTAAGCAAAGACTGTAAACGGCCCGGGATAATGAAGAAACTGGATTGGTACATCATCCGTAAATTTTTAGGCACCTTCTTTTATGCCATCGTCATCATGGCGGTGATATCCAGCGTCATAGATTTTTCGGAGAAGATGGATGATTTTGTGAACAAGAAGATACCGACCATGGTAGTGCTGAACTACTATAAAAACTTCGTCCCCCACATTACCGCCTTACTGTTCCCGCTGTTCATATTTATCGCCACCATATTCTTCACCTCCAAAATGGCGTATAAATCGGAGATTATAGCCATATTGGCCGGAGGGGTATCGTTTCAACGCTTTATGCGCCCCTATATTATAGGCGGACTGTTTCTTTCGGGCATTTCGCTGCTGGCCAACCATTGGATAGTGCCCGCGGCCAACAAAGAGCGTATAGCCTTTGAAGACGGCTATATGCACTACAACATCTACGCATCGGAGAAAAATGTGCACCTGCGGGTAACCAAGGATATGTACATCTTCATGGAGAATTACGAGTTCCACACCAACAGCGGACGCAACTTTACTATGGAAACCATAGAGGGTACAGATCTAAAAGAAAAACTGTTTGCCGACCGCATAGAATACGACAGCATAAAAAACGAATGGAAGCTGCATAATGTACGCATACGCACCAATAACGGCATTAAGGAAAACCTTACTTTCTTTCCCGAACTGGTAAAAAAATACCCCTTTAAGCCCGAAGATATAGAAGAGGACGATGCGGTAAAAGAAACCCTCACCACCGCGCAGCTTAATGCATACATAAATAAAGAAAAGCTGCGGGGACGCGAAAATCTTAATTTCTTCCTGATAGAAAAATACCGCCGCACGGCCCAACCGTTCGCCGCACTAATACTCACCGTCATCGGTGCCTGCATAGCATCCCGCAAGGTAAGGGGTGGTAGCGGTTTACACTTGGCGTTGGGCATTGTCATTAGTGCCGGCTACATCATGGCATTGCAATTCTCCAATACCTTTTCCACCAAAGCCGGTCTAAACCCCCTACTGGCGGTGTGGATACCCAACATCATTTTCGGCATGGTGGCCCTGTACCTGTTCCGCAGGCAGGTAAAGTAGCAACACAACACAATAATGTTCAAACCCTTAGCCCGTTTTACCGGGTAGCTTGGCTCTCGGCATACTTTTTTCATACCTATTAGCCTAAAACATTAGGTTATGAGGGCTATATGGACCGGTGCTATCGGATTCGGGTTGGTAAACATCCCCATCAAACTGTTTAGCGCCACACAATCAAGCACTTTGGACTTGGACATGCTGGACAAGAAGGACCATTCCAACATCAAATTTCAGCGTGTGAACGAGTCTACCGGCAAGGTGGTGAGTTGGGGCGATATTGTGAAAGGATACAAATACGAAGAAGATTATGTGGTACTTGCCGACGAGGATTTTGACAAAGTAAATCCTGAAAAATCGCAGGTCATTGTCATCAACGAGTTTGTTAAGGAAGACGAGATTGATAACCGGTATTTTGATACGCCTTACTATATAGAGCCCACGAAGGGCGGAGAGCGTGCTTACGCCCTGCTGCGCGAGGCGTTGAAGCAAAGCGGAAAAGTAGCCTTGGGCAGCTTTGTGATGCGTACCAAAGAAGCCTTCTGCATGTTGCAGGCACAAGACGATATGCTGGTATTGGTAAAGCTGCGCTTTCCCGAGGAAATACGCACTACCGAAGACCTGAACATTCCTCAAAAAACGCAGATAAAACCCGCGGAGTTAAAAATGGCCGTCTCGCTCATCAATCAGCTGACACCCAAAAAATTCGATATCAGTAAGTATAAGGATACATATTCCGAAGGGCTGATGAAGATAATAGAGGCCAAAGCCAAAGGCAAACGCGTAACCAAGCCCAGGTTCAAGGTGGTGAAGAGCCGCACCAAAGACCTTATGTCTCAACTGAAAGAAAGTATTGCCTCACATAAAAAAGCCTCCTGATGAGCCTCGCCAAGTATAAAGAGAAACGTAAGTTCAACGAGACACCGGAACCGGAAGGAAAGGTGGAAAAAAAAGATGAAAAACCGATTTTCGTGATACAGCGGCACCACGCCTCTCACCTGCATTACGATTTCCGATTGGAGTTGAACGGCACATTAAAAAGCTGGGCGGTACCAAAAGGCCCATCGTTAAATCCGAAAGACAAAAGGTTGGCGATGATGGTGGAAGACCATCCCATAGATTATGCCACATTTGAAGGCGACATTCCCGAAGGAAACTATGGCGCGGGGCATGTTGACGTATGGGACCACGGAACCTACGAACCGGTAAATGAAGACGGTGAGGTAATCGGTGCCAAGGAATTTACCCGCAATCTATACGGGGGCAGTATAAAATTCAGGATGAAGGGGAGGAAGTTAAAAGGTGAATTTGCCTTGGTTAACATGAAAAAAGATGAGAAAACATGGCTGCTCATCAAGCATAAAGACAAATACGCCACCGAAGAAGATTATACCGCCGAAGACTACGCCAAGAAAAGTTCTTTAGCCTACACCGCAGCACGAAATGCGAAACGCAAAACGCCCATAAAAAAGAAGACTGCCGTAAAGAAAACGGCTACGAAGAAGACTGCTGTAAAAAAAAAGCCCTTCAGGCAGCGGTCAACGACGAAATAACCCCCACCAAGAGCTTTAGACTTAAGTTTCGTAGCGAAACCTATAAATACAAAGACTACATAAAACCTATGCTGGCAAAACTGCATGATAAGGCTTTTGACGGCAAGGACTGGATTTTTGAGATAAAATGGGACGGCTACCGCGCCATTGCCGAAGTGGCCGGCAAAAATACACGCCTGTATTCGCGCAACGGCCTTTCCTTCGGAGATGAATATGTACCTGTATTCGACGAATTGCTACAATTCAAGAAAAAGATGGTGCTGGACGGTGAGATAGTAGTGTTGGATGAAAACGGGCACCCAAGTTTTCAATTGTTGCAGCAATACGGGCAAAATGCTGATGTGCCGCTCACATATTACGTGTTTGACATTCTTTCGCTCAACGGCAAGTCGGTAAAAGACCTTCCCCTCATCGAGCGAAAACAACTGCTGAAAGAAAACCTGCCGGAGAGCGATGTAATAAAATATTGCGACCATGTGGCCGGCGAGGGCTTAGCTTTTTTCAATGCCATGCGCGAGCAAGGTTTGGAAGGCATGATTGCCAAAAAAGCCGATAGCACCTATAATGAAAACAGCCGCAACGGTGACTGGCTAAAGGTGAAACACATGCTTACCGATGAAGCCGTGATTGCCGGCTATACGGCCCCACGTGGCGGACGTAAATATTTTGGAGCTTTGGTACTCGGGCATTACGAAAAAGGTAAGCTTAAATATATAGGCCATACCGGCACGGGCTTTACCGATAAAACGCTTAAGGAAACCTATAACCTGTTGCAACCGCTGGTAACGGATAAAAACCCCTTCGCGGGCAAAGTGCGTGTAAACTCACCGGTAACATGGGTGATACCGAAGTTGGTATGCAATTTGAAATATACCGAAGTAACGGACGAAGGGGCAAGACGCCATCCGGTATTCATGGGTTTGCGGGTAGATAAAAGTGCCAATGAGGTAAAACCGGAAGCACCCGTAGAACAAGAAGAAACCGAACCTGTAGAACAAGAAAACGATGTTATGGATAAAGAGAAGACCATAGGCGGCAAAAAAGTATCGCTCACCAACTTGGACAAGATATTTTGGCCCGATGAGGGTTACACCAAAGGCGATGTGATTGACTACTACAATGAGGTCTATCGCTATATCATTAAGCATATCAAAGACCGGCCGCAATCCCTACGCCGACACCCCAACGGTATTAACGGCAAAGACTTTTTCCAAAAAGATGCGGGCGGACAGGCGCCCGACTGGGTGCAGGAATGGAAAAATTGGTCGGAAGGTGCGGACAAGGACATACATTGGTTGCTGGCCAACGATAAACCTTCCCTGCTCTATCTGGCCAACCTGGGCTGTATCGAACTCAATCCTTGGAATTCGCGCATACAAACCCCTGAAAATCCCGATTACCTGGTAATGGACTTGGACCCCTCGGATAAAAATACCTTCGATGAGGTGGTGGAATGCGCACTGGCAGTAAAAGATTTGTTGGATAAGGCAGGCTGCAAAGGCTACTGCAAAACATCGGGGGCAACCGGTCTGCATGTCTATATTCCGCTTGGTGCCAAGTACGATTATGAACATGCACGCCAATTCGCGGAACTGATAGCGGTGATGACTACGGAATTATTGCCGAACACCACCACCATAGAGCGCTCTTTAAGCAAGCGTAAGAAAAACCATATTTATGTAGACTTCCTTCAAAATAAAGAAGGTGCCACGCTTTCTTGCGCCTATAGTCTGCGCCCCAAACCGGGCGCACCGGTTTCTACGCCGTTGGATTGGAATGAAGTAAAACCGGGGATAGACCCGCGAGATTACAACATCAAAAATACCCTGCAGCGGTTAAAAAAGCTTGGTGACTTGTTTGCACCGGTTTTAGGGAAGGGAATAGATATGGAAAAGGCATTGAGGAAACTATCGAAATGAAACGAATAAACGTCATATCGAGTTCCATAATTTCCGTTGGCTACGACAGTAACGCCCATGTGTTGGAAATCGAATTTCCGGCGGGTACGGTTTACGACTATCTGGATGTGCCGCCTGCCGAATATGACAACCTGCTGCATGCGGAGTCCAAAGGAAAGTACTTTAATACGTTCATTAAACCGATATACGAATACAAACAGGTAGGATGATTACTTGCTTAATAATAGCATTTTTACTGCGGTACTTAAAACGCTTCTCTCGTCGCGCGCCTTCAGATTCGTAAGGTAATACATCTGCTGCTCGGGCATCATTATCATGCTGATGTTTCGCTTTGCCGTAGAGCGCTCGTCTCCGATTCTGATTTCCGCCCTTAGGTTGCTATCGCGGTCGTATATATAGTAGTAGGCATTCTCCCACCCTTTTTTATATTGGTATCCTTTAGTCCAATTGTTGATATACTTGTAAGTGTATGCATGTGTATCGTTCAGGTATATATACTTGCCGGAATCTATACGGATGTTTACCCCGCTTATTTTTTGTGATAATTCCGAATTGCGGATGTAATCGCCTGTTTCGGGTTCGATTATGGCATCAGGGCTTAAACTCCATTCTTTAAATAATGCTGCGGCGCCTGCTTCGTTCCATATACCGCTTTGTAATACATCATGTTTCGCCAAAGATTCAAGAAACCTGTCTTTAAAACGCCTGTCGTAAGTAAGATTCAGTTCTTGCGCCGATGGAACAAATAAAACATTGATATAATTATGCACTTTCGTGTCATGAACGATATTCTTCACTTTCACGTTAGCCATAATCACCACTTCACTGTCGGGAGTACTTATTTGAAAACCGCGCGAGCCTTTTTGCGTTTCTTCGTATAGGCAGTAGACTTTATCATTTACCAGCACTTTATTGCCCTTTTTGGTAATTAATATATTACTGTCGCCGGGTTTAAACCCAAAGCATAAAACACAAATGATGGCCGGAAGAAACTGCCTTATCATGGGCATAGTTTTACTACATTAAAACTAACACATTTTATAGTCGGAGACCTGCTTTTAAATAAATTTACAATTACATGAACATAAAAGAGCTTATACTGGAGACCGCATCTTTGGCAAAAGCACGCCTCTTTTATCATAAAACGCTGGAGTTGGCTATCTTAAAAGAGACCGAAGACGTCATATCGTTTCAGGCAGGTAAAAGCGTACTTACTTTCCGGCAAATTTCCACAGGCAAACCCGTGTACCATTTCGCATTCAACATTGTCAACAATAAATTCTCCGATGCATTCGACCTTATAAATTCCAAACTTGACATTTTGCCGGTAGAAGATGATATGCTGGTAGCCGGTTACGACAATTGGAACGCACAATCCTTTTATTTTCATGACAATAACGGTAATATCCTTGAATTTATCGTTCGCTTCGACCTACCCTATTATTCAAATGAGCCATTTTCTTCAAATTGTATTACAGACATTAGCGAGATAGGACTTGTTATCGATAACCCTGAAGAAAAAGCCGTCGAGCTTAATAGCACATACGGTATTCCGTATTTTTTATATGGCCCCCACCTGCACGATTTTATTGCAATGGGCGATAATTACGGTTTGATATTGCTATCTGCGCCGGGGAGGAAATGGGTGCCTACAAATAAACCCGCGCGACAATATCCGGTTACCATCATCACGGAAAACGGGCAAAGCATCGGTATATGATATCCTACCTTTGCGGCAAATTTTAATTATGAACTGGCTTATACTGATAGTGGCGGGATTGTTTGAAGTGGGCTTTACCACCTGTCTTAAATACTCAAACAATTTTAAACATCTTTGGTGGAGCGTGGGCTTCTTTATATGCATCTCACTCAGCTTCTTTTTACTAAACAGGGCCATACAAACCATACCCATCGGTACCGCCTATGCGGTATGGACAGGCATTGGTGCCGTGGGTACTGCCATCATGGGTATTATATTGTTTAAAGAACCCGCAGATTTCTGGCGTATCTTTTTCATTTTCACCCTGATTGCCTCCATTGCGGGCCTCAAGTTGGTAAGCCATTAATAGCCCCTGTCTTTCTTAAAGTAAAACAGGTAATACACCAGTAGCAATAATACCCCCATACTAAACAGAGTGGCGGCATAAGGTCTGGCGTCGTAGTCAAAAAACTCACCCAACATCCATATACTGTTGGCCAATATCCATAGACATACGGCTATATTATGCATAAACTCCGAGCGCACTCCGCGAGAGCGGTACAGGATATAAAACGCCACGGACACCGTAGGTACAATCATAACTATACCTCCGGGTTTAAACTCCATGGCCCAGCATGCATCTTTAAGCAACCACAGAAATATATGCCCGTTTTCTATCCATCGGTAGTCAAATATTTCCTTCTTGGGTTGCACATCTTTCATTCCCGCAAAATAAATGCGCAATTACCATACATACTACTGTCCATATACGTACATATTGCATTTTTTATTTTCGGATTTCAAAATCTGCCCGTATAGCCGTACCTTTGCGAAAATTTTCAAAAACTTAATATTAAACACCCCATAAAATGAGTAAAGTAAAAGTTGCCATTAATGGTTTTGGCCGTATCGGTCGCTTGGCTTACCGCCAAATCTACAATATGGAAGGTATCGAGGTTGTTGCCATCAACGACCTGACGAAGCCCAACGTATTGGCTCACCTGCTGAAATACGATACCGCACAGGGACGTTTTGACGTAGAGGTTAAAAGCACCGAAGATGCCATCATAGTAAACGGCAACGAAGTAAAAATCTATGCTCAGAAAGACCCCGCTCAAATTCCTTGGGGTCAGCACAATGTGGATGTGGTATTGGAATGTACCGGTTTCTTCACCGATGCCGATAAAGCCACCGCACACATCTCCGCAGGTGCCAAACGTGTGGTAATTTCCGCACCCGCCACCGGCGAGCTGAAAACGGTAGTTTTCAATGTAAACCACGATATACTGGACGGTAGCGAAACTGTTATCAGCTGCGCTTCCTGCACCACAAACTGCCTGGCGCCGATGGCTAAGGCCCTCAACGACAACTTCGGTATCGTTACCGGCCTTATGAGCACCATCCACGCCTATACCAACGACCAAAACACACTGGATGCCCCTCACCCCAAAGGTGACCTGCGCCGTGCACGTGCAGCCGCATCCAACATCGTACCCAACTCCACAGGTGCCGCCAAAGCAATAGGCTTGGTACTGCCCGAGTTGAAAGGCAAACTGGACGGTGGCGCACAACGCGTACCCACCATCACCGGTTCTCTTACCGAGCTGGTAACCGTATTGGGCAAGAAAACAACCATCGAAGAAGTAAACGCAGCCATGAAAGCAGCTTCCAACGAAAGCTTCGGTTATACCGAAGACGAAATCGTTTCCAGCGACATCATCGGTACTTCTTACGGTTCTTTGTTCGATGCCACACAAACGAAAGTTATCACCGTGGGCGACCAACAAATGGTCAAAACCGTTAGCTGGTACGACAACGAAATGAGCTACGTATCTCAACTGGTACGTACCGTTAAATATTTTGCCGGTCTTATTTCCAAATAATTCACAATATCACTGTAAGAAGAGCCTCATTATGAGGCTTTTCTTATTTTTGTACAAAACGGAACCTGATGTCGAAAACGGAAGCGGAACAATTACTTGCCCGGATAACCTATGACCCCGGTATCTTCTCGGGAAAAGCTATTATCCGAGGGATGCGTATACGTGTGCTGGATGTATTGGAGATGATGGCCGCAGGTATGAGTAACGATGAGATATTATCAGACTACCCTTACCTTGAAGCCGATGACATCAGGGCATGTTTATATTATGCGGCACAAAAGCTAAATCACCCGCGCCTTCATGCCGCCTAAACCATATACGCTTTGGATAGACGCCAACTTGCCACCTAAAGCCGCGATATGGTTACAGGAAATGGGTTGGAATACCAAGCACATGTACGAATTGGGTTTTCTTTCTGCAGACGACCACACAATTTTTAAAGCCGCAAGGGCCGAGGCGGAAGAAGTAATAATCTTAACCAAGGACGAAGACTTTGTGAATATGGTTCTTGCCAAAAAAGCACCGCCAAAAATCATTTGGATTACCGTAGGGAATATTTCAAACATACAACTCAAAGAACTTTTAATTTCCAATATTGAAAGAGCCGTATCGTATATTGAGGGCTCGGATAATTACTTTGTAGAAATAAACTAATCATGAGCAAATTCAAAAACTTCAATTTCGAAGGAAAGAAAGCATTGATAAGGGTAGACTTTAACGTGCCCATAAAAGACGGTAACATTACCGATGATACCCGCATAAGGGCGGCACTCCCCACCATACAAAAAGTATTGGAAGACGGTGGCAGTGTGGTGCTGATGAGTCATTGGGGTCGTCCGCTGAAGGATATAGAAAAGAAGCCCCACCTTACTTTGGCCGATTTCTCACTGAAGCCCGTAGCCGCGCACCTCTCTACCCTGTTGGGTAAGGATGTGATTTTTGCGGAAGACTGCAACGGCGACGACGCGCGTCAAAAAGCAGCATCATTACAGCCCGGCCAAGTCTTGCTTTTGGAAAATCTGCGCTACTACAAGCAAGAAGAAAAAGGCGATAAGGAATTTGCAGAAAGCCTCTCTAAATTGGGAGATGTATATGTAAACGATGCTTTCGGTACCGCACACCGTGCACACGCTTCCACAGCGGTAATAGCAGACAGTTTCCCCGCAGATAAGAAAATGTTCGGCTTACTGATGGAAGGTGAAATAAACGCCGCGGAAGAGGTACTGAACAACAGCAAAAAGCCTTTTACGGCCATCATAGGCGGGGCAAAGGTTTCCGATAAAATACTGATTATTGAAAACCTGCTGGACAAAGCCACCGACATCATTATAGGCGGAGGCATGGCTTACACTTTCTTTAAGGCACAAGGCTGCCATATAGGCAACTCGCTTTGCGAAGAAGACCGCTTGGATACCGCAAGAGACCTGATAAAGAAAGCCGAAGAAAAAGGCGTGTGCATACACCTGCCTTCAGACAGCATCATTGCCGATAAATTTGCCGCCGATGCCAACACCTCCTCTGCCAACAACTCCGAAATACCGGAAGGATGGATGGGTCTTGACATCGGGCATCTGGCCTGCGACACGTTTTCTAAGGTGGTGAAAGAATCTAAAACCATATTGTGGAACGGCCCCATGGGCGTGTTTGAAATGGATAAGTTTCAGCACGGCACCAAATGCATTGCCGATGCGGTGGCAGAAGCAACCGAAAACGGTGCCTTTACTTTGGTGGGCGGCGGCGACAGCGTGGCGGCGGTAAACAAGTTTGGCTATGCCGATAAGGTAAGCTACGTATCTACCGGTGGTGGTGCCATGCTCGAGTTCTTCGAGGGCAAAACGCTGCCCGGTATAGCTGCCATCAAAAACTAAAAACAACATTTTTAGCACTTACAAAAGCCGGCCTTTGGTCGGCTTTTGTTGTTAGCACCAAAAATACAATACGGGTAAATACGCATAATAAATACCGTAAAACCCCGATAAGGCAAACCCGCGGATGCCAATAATTTTGCACTCACAAATCACACTACAAATGAGAAAAGCAATATTGGCTACCATTATGCTGGCTACTGCCGCATTAAACGCAAACGCACAAGACAAAGCCGAAAACACATCTACGGCAACCGCATTCAACACAAGTTCGTCCAACCTGGGTATCAGCGTAGGCTTCGGCTTGGGGTATACTTATTTCCCAAACATGAAGACAATGCCCGCCATTGCCGTAACCTACGATAAGGGTTTTAAAGAAGTTGGCCCCGGTACAATAGGGATAGGCGGTATAATTGCCTACAAAGGTGCAAGCTATGAGTATCCCGCACCTTGGGCGGGCGAAAAAGCAAAATGGACCAACATTATTGTGGGTGCACGCGGTACTTACCACCTGCACATGAAAAACAATAAGTTCGACCCTTATGCAGGTTTATTGTTGGGCATTCGCTACACTTCTTACAGCAATACCTTTTACGATAAATTCCCCACAGCTATAGGCATGGTGGACTATGATGGCGTTTACCTTCAATCAGGCCTGTTCATCGGTGCGAAATATAATTTCTCCGCCAAAGCCGGCGTATTTGCAGAGTTGGGTTACGATGTTTCCTTGTTGCGCTTGGGCGTTAGCTTCGGTTTGTAATAAATATATTCATCACTTTATACAAGCCCCGCATCTTCAAAAGATGCGGGGCTTGTTTCATGCTCATGTTACCAAATCCGTATTTTTGCGGCAAAAATCACACGGCATGAGAAAATTATTACTAACCGCGGCATTTGCCGCAACAACCGCGCTCGGCGCAACAACGTCGTATGCGCAAGACACGTCTGCGGAAACCTCCGCCACTTTTACCGAAGGAACCAAAAACTTAGGCATTTCCTTAGGCTTCGGTCGTTCACACGGCTATTATGGCAATTATGTAAGCCTCCCGGCCATCGCCGTTACTTACGACCAAGGATGGATGGATAACGTAGGCCCGGGCACTATAGGCTTGGGTGGTATCGTAGGATTTAAAACCGCGCATTACGATTACCCGGGCATAGTCGGCCCCTACAAAGCCACATGGACCAGCTTCATCATCGCCGCTCGCGGTACGTATCACCTGCACCTAAACACCCCGAAATTCGACCCTTATGCCGGTATCATGTTGGGCTTTCGCATAAACAGCTATACCGATACTTATTACGACAAGTTCGGTGCCAACCCTAACAGTTATGGCAATTTGGATGCAGTTGCCGGCTTGTTTATCGGCGCCAAATACAATTTTGCTCAAAACGCAGGTGTGTTTTTGGAGTTGGGTTATGATATTTCTTTTGCCCGCTTGGGTGTGAGCTTCACACTTTGATAGCTTCCGCTATCATACAAAAATCCCGCATTCGGGAACGCGGGATTTTTGTATCGGTCATGGTTTGAAAATTTTTCAATGTTTAAGGATTGTTGCTAACCCTGTAAACAGACGACCTCCCGTCGGCCACAATTCTTAGCACATATACTCCGGGTGCCATATCTCTAAGATTAATTATCTCTTCACTCAACCCTTTCTTTTTATTTTCCGTATACACTTTCCTTCCGGTAACATCAAAAACATCATAACTAAACTCCTGCACCGTGCTTGGCAACATTATATGCACGGTTCCATCCCGATACACCGAATACACTTTGATTTCATTTGCATTGCCTTGTCCAAGTATACCGGTTGGCTGAGGGCCAAAACTGTTCGTATCTCTTGCAAACTTCACCACCCACATATTTTCGATATAACCGTCGCACCGGGAAACATCCCCATCGTTTGACGCCGAAGCTCCCCCGGCTATATATCCCCCGTCCAAAGTCTCTTCAATACTCATCCAATAATCCTTGTTACTACCTCCATATTCTTTTTCCCACACTAAGGTACCATAAGACGACAGTTTGGCCACGCGAGCATCGAGACCTACGCCACTACTTACAATAAACCCGCTATCTTTTAGTTGCGAGATTTTTGAAATACCGCCGCCACTTCCTATAGGCGTAATCTGCCAAAGTATTTTCCCGCCGGCATCCAGTTTAACTACCCAAACAGCCAAACCGTTTATAGTATTTATAACATCACCATCATTGGATTTAGTATACCCCGCCACAACGTACCCGCCGTCGTAAGTTGGCACGACAGATGAAAAATCATCAGATTTATTACCGCCTAAAATTTTTTCCCATACTTTATTTCCGTCTGCGTCCAGCTTCAATACCATACCGTCAATGTCAACTGTCTGACCTTTTTTCGATGACATACCTCCTACCGCCAGATAGCCGCCATCTGCCGTTTCAATAACGCCCCTACCTACGTCATGCATAGCACCCCCATAAGTTTTTGACCACTCTGTTATACCTGTCTGATCGGTTTTTACAATCCATAAATCGGCACCTCCCAAATTGGCGGCAGCACCTACTGCGCCGTCTGAGTTTCCTATCATTATAAACCCTTTATCGGAAGTCTGCACGACCGACGAACCGATATCAGTGGAGTCGCCTCCATACACCTTTTGCCATTGGGTGTCACCGTTGCCATCCAGTTTCACCACCCACACATCATGTCCCTCTTTGGTACCCGCACCTTTTAAGTCGCCATCCGAAGACTTGGTTACGCCCAATACAATAAATCCCCCGTCATCGGTCACCTTTATCGATTGGCCCATCTCATTATTGGTTCCCCCCATTGTTCTCTGCCATATAATATTACCGGCATCGTCCAGCCTCAAAACCCACATATCCGAGCCTCCGTGATTGCCGATAACATCTCCGTCACCGGAAGCCGTAGTCCCCACAAGTATATATCCACCTCCGGGTAGTTGGTGGATTGCTTGTACAACATCGGGGTTGCTGCCGCCGAAACATTTTTGCCATTCTATTTTTGGGGGTACGGGCTGAGCCTGTAATTTGCAACAAAGTGTAACAAGTGCAACAAATAAGATGTATCGCATAACAGGGTTTTAAAGTTTTCAATGCAATATTGCGAGATATTACTAAATTAACATTTTTCATTGATATAATCATGCCGTATAACGAAAAACTCGCAGCCCGTGTACGTGCCGCATTGGCCCACAGAGACGATGTGGAAGAGAAGAAAATGTTTGGCGGACTAGCCTTTATGGTAGACGGCAAAATGTGCGTGGGCATTATGCATGACGAGGGGCTTATGTGCCGCATTGCACCCGAAAAAATGGAAGCCGCATTGAAAAAGCCGGGTGCCACCATCATGGAGTTCACCGGCCGTCCCATGAAGGGCTTCATTATAGTGGACGAAACGGGTATTAAAACCAAAAAGGAATTCGACTATTGGATAAACCTCTGCCTGGAATACAATCCCCTTGCCAAGGCAAGTAAAAAGAAAAAGAAGTAGCATGTTGCGCCACCTCACCTTCCCTATACTACTTTTATTATGCCTGTTATCATCCTGTAAAAAGGATGCTCCTACTACATCCTGCAACGAAAGCCCGGCCTACAAAGCGCTACCGTTTGATTTGGGCGTTGCGGTGAATATTCAAAAACTACAAGGTAATGCTCGATACCGACAACTAGTCACCGCTCAATACAACAGGTTGACGGCCGAAAATGCAATGAAATTCGATGCCATACACCCCGAACACGATTACTATAACTGGGCAGAGACAGACTATCTTATAAACTTTGCCAAAGAACACGATAAAAAAATACATGGTCATACGCTGGTATGGCACAGGGCCATTCCGCAATGGCTAGACACCTATAATGGTGATTGGAACCTATTGCTTAAAGAACATGTGCATCAGGTTGTTAGCAGATACAAACAACAGGTAAAGTCTTGGGACGTGGTAAACGAGGCGTTGAACGAAGACGGCACCCTTCGAAAATCCTTGTGGTTCGATAAAATTGGCCCTTCCTATATAGAGCAGGCATTTAAAGCCGCAAGAAACGCAGACCCGGATGCGCTGCTGTTTTATAACGATTATAACATGGAGCACAACCCCGCAAAGCTGGATGCCGCAATTGCGTTATGCGACAATTTGAAAGCAAAAGGCATAAAGGTGGATGGTATAGGTTTGCAAATGCACATTGCCGCAGAATATCCGTTACTTAACGATATTGCTACGGCAACAAAAAAGATTACGGATGCGGGGTATAAAGTGCATTTCTCAGAGTTGGATATAAGAATGAACCTCAACGGGAATAAAACTTCATTCACGCAAAGCGATTTAAACACACACGCCCAAAGGTGTCGCGATATTTTTCGTCTTTATAATAACGTACCGGAGCAATACCGCTTTGCCATCACACTGTGGGGCGTTAGCGATGCCGATACTTGGTTGAAAAGCGAGTATGGCAACAACGACATACCCCTGCTATTTGACGACCAATACAACCCCAAACCCGCTTACTGCGAGATAAAACAACTGTTTCAATGAAAAAAATTATCTTCTTACTCACACTACTGATACACGCCATACCCGCAATGGCAGACTTCTCTATCGGATATTTACCGGTTAATCGGTCTATGCTACAGGCCACCACCAATCCGCAAAGGGTAATTTTCGGCGACATTCGTTTACAAACCAATTCATTCGTCTCCAATACCAATATCGAGTTGGCCCCTTTCGTAAACCTGCGCCGCAAGCAGAATTTGAATATATACCTTGGTCCCGGCATTAGTCTCAATCCTTTTAATAACTATGCGGGTAGTTCCGCAATCAACGGCTATTTTTTAACGGCAGGCGCACGCATCATGCCCTTTACCAATAAGCAAATCGCTTTCGTGTTTGAGATTTCTCCCTACGTCAATTCCGATTTCAACAGCGGTATGATACGAACCAATCTCGGTGTGGCATACACGTTTCGAAAATAACGGATACTATCACTTCACCAAAATTCAAAAGCCACCTCGCGGCAGCTTTTGAATTTTGACTTTTGAATTTTGAATTTCTAATTAATCCCAAGCAGTTCCACGTCAAATATCAGCGTGCTGTTAGGGCCTATCTCGGCGCTTACCTGCCTGTCTCCGTAACCCAAATGCGGCGGAATAAAAAATCTGAACTTGCTGCCTATTGGCATCAGTTGCAAGCCTTCCGTCCATCCTTTTATCACCATGTTCAGCGGAAAGGCCGCGGGTTTCCCGCGCTGCACGGAGCTGTCAAACACCGTACCGTCTATAAGCGTGCCATGATAATGACAGGTAACCTTATTAAATTCCGTAGGCTTGGCGCCGTCGCCCATGGTAAGCACTTCATATTGCAATCCGCTTGGTAACTCGGTTACCTCGGCGCGTTCTTTGTTTTTGGCCAAAAATTCCTGTCCTGCTTTCAGGTTGGCTTCTGATTTTTCCTTTTTCATATTAAATAGTCTGTCTGCTATGCCCATGTTATCAAATTTGGGCAAAAATAATGCTTTACGATATACCTATTTGAGCTCCGCTCCCTAACCCATTAACCAATTACCTTATTAACCAATTACCCTATTGTGATGCACACATATAGTTTCCGCCTATCCGCACATTAAGGCAGTGATTGCCAAACCCGGTAACTTTATCTATTACGACGAATAAAGACCCCAAAGATGAATTTTGTAACCGTAGCCACATTTTCAAACGCGTTTAATGCCCACGTGCTTAAGGGGCGATTAGACAGCGAAGGCATACCCTGCTTTATAAAAGACGAGCACACCGTGGCCATGAACCCGTTTTATAACGGCGCCTTGGGCGGCATTAAACTACAGGTGCGCCAAGAAGATGAAATTGAAGCACGCCGCCTGCTGGCCGAAATGGGCTATATCCCCTTATACATTCCGCCCGAGCCACAGGAAAAACAACCGCATGTGCTGGTGCGGTTCCTCAAATTCCTGCTTTGGTCTGCCGCTGTCTTGGGTTTCCTCTATATGCGCGACAACATGTAAATTCGTTAGCCTAAAACACAGGCTATGGAATTCGGAAAAGTATCGAATGAAGAACTGGAGCAAATAGATTTTAAACTCCCAAAAGACCCTAAAGCCACCACCGAGGTACTGAAGAAGGGCAAGGGCAAAACAAAATTCTACATAGGTTGCGCCAAATGGGGCCGTAAAGATTGGATTGGCAAGCTATACCCCAAAGGCACCAAGGAAAAGGACTTTTTGGAATATTACGCACGCCTGTTCAATTGCATAGAGTTCAACGCCACGTTTTATAAATCACCGTCGCCCGATCAGGTACTGAAATGGAAGGAGAAAGTACCCAAGGGCTTTAAGTTCTTCCCAAAGTTTCCGCAAACGGTAACACACCTTAAACGCCTGCGCAATACCGGCCCTGAAGTAGATGCTTTCCTTCAGGCCATCCATGAGTTTAAAGACAACCTCGGCCCCATCTTCCTGATGCCGCACCCGCAAATGGCACCCAAACAGCGGGAGGTAATAGAGACTTTTATTAAAGACTTCCCTAAAGATGCAGACCTATTTCTGGAGCTGCGCCATCAGGATTGGTACGCGGGCGGTGAAGGTTACGACCCCGATTTGTTCGATTTTTTGAAACAGCAAAAACGCGGTACAATCATTACCGATGCCGCCGGCCGCCGCGATTGCGTACATATGCACCTCTCCACTCCCGAATGTTTTATACGCTTTGTGGGCAACTCACTGCACCGTACCGATTACGAGCGCATAGATGACTGGGTGAAATGCATTAAAAAATGGATGGACGAGGGTTTGGAGCGCTGCTATTTTTTCATGCACCAGCATGAAGAACTACATTCGCCCGAACTCATCAAATACTTTATAGAAAAACTAAATAAACACGCGGGCACCGACATTGCACCTCCGCCCATGCTTTCCGAAAACACTTTGTTCTGACACAGACATACCGATAATTTATATACCCGGCGAGAATATGGGATAACATACCGGTCTAAAATTGACTAATGAACAATTATCTATTATCTTCGCCAAAATTTTTACAGAAATGAACTTGCACGAATACCAGGCCAAAGCCCTTTTGAACCGTTACAATGTTCCCACACAAGGCGGTACGGCCGCAGAAAACGTTGAAGATGCGGTAAAGGCTTATCAGCAAATATCTACCGACACCAACAGCAAATTTGCCGTGGTAAAGGCTCAGATACATGCCGGTGGTCGCGGTAAGGGTACAATGAAAGAAGTGCCCACTCAAAACGGTGTAAAAGTGGTAAAAAGCGCGGAAGATGCCGAAACGGTTGCTCGCAACATTTTGGGCAATACGCTGGTAACCATACAAACCGGCGCTGCGGGTAAAGTAGTAAACAAGATTTTGGTAGCGGAAGATATGTATTATGACGGCCCCAGCGAGCGTAAAGAATTTTACCTCTCCATACTGCTGGACCGCGCCACCAAGCAAAACGTAATCATGTACAGCACCGAAGGCGGTATGGACATTGAAGAAGTGGCACATAACACCCCCGAAAAAATATTTAAAGAGTGGGTACACCCCGGTATGCCCCTGCAAGGCTTCCAAGCCCGTAAAATAGCTTTCAACTTCGGTTTGAGCGGCACCGCGTTTAAAAACATGGTGAAGTTTGTAACCAACCTGTATAACGCTTACGTGGGCCTCGATTGCTCCATGCTCGAAATCAACCCCCTGTTTAAAACAGCCGACGACAAGATTGTAGCCGTAGACTGTAAAATGAACCTGGACGACAACGCCCTGATGCGCCACTCCGACTTGGCCGAACTGCGCGACAAGAGCGAAGAAGACCCCACAGAAGTGGAAGCAGGTGAATTTAACCTGAACTATGTGAAGCTGGACGGTAACGTAGGCTGCATGGTAAACGGTGCGGGCTTGGCCATGGCTACCATGGATATGATTAAACTGGCCGGCGGTGAGCCCGCAAACTTCCTGGACGTAGGCGGTACCGCAAACGCACAAACGGTGGAAGCAGGTTTCCGCATCATCATGAAAGACCCCAACGTTAAGGCTATCCTTATCAACATATTTGGTGGTATCGTACGTTGCGACCGTGTGGCTGCAGGTGTTATCGAAGCATACAATAAGCTGGGTAATATCAACATCCCCATCATCGTTCGCCTGCAAGGCACCAACGCCGAAGCCGCAAAAGAACTGATAGAAAATTCAGGTCTGCAAGTGCAATCGGCCATACTGCTGAGCGAAGCCGCGGAACTGGTACAGAAAGCCGTTAGCGCCAACTAATACTTATAATTGCACCACATACTTGAAAAGCCCGCAATATTGCGGGCTTTTTTTATAGCCTTACATTGTCGCCGGTATAGCATTAAGACTATTCGCGTATTGAGCATTACAATACGCGCCGGCACGAAATTGTATGACCTTTGTCATGAGCCGGCTTACCGGCCTCTGCTAATTTTGTAATCAAATCTAAAGTTTATGGCAAAGACAAATGCAATAGGACTAGATCCCGAAAAATCAAAGAATCTATCCGAGAAATTAGACCTGTTATTGGCTAACTATCAGTTGTTCTATATCAACGTAAGGGGCTTTCACTGGAACATTACCGGCGAAAAGTTCTTTGAACTGCATGTAAAGTTTGAGCAATTGTATAATGATATAGCCCTGAAAATAGATGAAGTGGCCGAACGTATACGCACGCTTGGCCGCACACCCATGCACTCGTTCTCACAATACCTCACACATTCCGACATTAAGGAGGTAACCAATGTATCCGACGGTAAAAAGGCGATACAATACATCTTGGACGCTTTCTCTACCCTGCTTGCAAAGCAGCGGGAATTATTGGAACTTTCCGCCGATGCGGCTGATGAAGGTACCAATGCCCTGATGAGTGACTATATTCGCGCACAGGAGAAAATGGTGTGGATGTATACCGCCTACATGAAATAGCCAAACACTCACCCGCTATATACTTGCCCGCCGCGTTTTTTCGGCGGGCATTTTTTGTGTGATAAATAACCATAATTTTATGTCATAAAGCACACACAATGAAAGACTTTCTCAATAAAATGACCGATAAGGCAACCGAAATGCAGGATGCCGTTAAAGAAAGCATGGAGAACATCTTCAGCATGGAGAAGATGACGGAGCGCTTCGCCAAAATGTCTGAAGACAGCCGCGAAAAATACACACAGTATACCAACGACCTTATAGCCGTATCGCCCATAATAGAAGAAATAGGCTTTAAAACCACCGAGATAAACCTAAGCATGGGCATCCCGCCATCGTTCACTTTTCATTTCGAAAAGATAAAGGAAATATCACCCGAAAGACGCCAAGCCATATTAGACCAACACGGCAGCAACAAATTTTTAAGCCCCATAGTAAAAATGCTGCTCATGGCCGATAATTACCAAAGCAAAATAAAGATGGGTTCTTTCCGCTTCAGTTGCATAGAAATTCAGTTGGGCCTTACACCCGGCATCAACCTGGTAATGGTGCCCAAAGAAGATTAGGTAAGACTATTTACCAAGGCTTCCACACAACGCTCGCCGTCTATGGCTGCCGATACTATTCCGCCGGCATATCCCGCACCTTCGGCGCAAGGGTATAGTCCTTTAATTTGCGTATGCTCCAGGGTATCTTTATCCCGTGGTATACGTACCGGCGAGCTTGTACGCGATTCCGTGGCCACCAGCACTGCCTCATTGGTAAAATAGCCTTTCATCTTTTTGCCAAAGTCAACTACGGCCTGCTTCAACGCCCGGGCCACTTCCTCAGGAAGCACATCCTTAATGGCCGCACTATGTATGCCCGGCAGGTAAGAGCAATCAGGTAAAGTTTGAGACAATTTACCGCCCACGAAATCGCCCATGCGCTGGGCGGGTGCCACCAATCTACCGCCCCCCGTTTCAAAGGCTTGGCGCTCCACCATCTGTTGATAATACATACCCGCCAACGGGCCTTTAAACCCATATTTGGCATAATCCGCCTCATCAACTGCCACCACGGTTCCCGAGTTGGCGTAGGGGTTATTTCGCTTGGAAGGCGACCAACCGTTTACCACCACTTCCCCGGGGTTTGTAGCCGCCGGGGCAATGATACCGCCGGGACACATACAAAACGAGAATACCCCCCGGCCATATTCCTGAGCCACTACCGAGTAACTGGCCGGCGGCAAAAACGGGTCTCTTACGGTGCAATGGTATTGCGATTGGTCTATAAGCGCCTGCGGGTGTTCTATACGCACACCCAAGGCAAAAGGCTTGCTTTCCACTTCAATACCCTTTTCATGCAACAATTCGAAAATATCGCGTGCGGAGTGGCCCGTGGCCAATATCAGCTTATCGCAGGCAATGGTTGTTCCGGCAGATGTGTTTACGCGGGTTATTTGGTCACCGTTTAATAGAATATCCGTGAGCTTATGCTCAAACAATACTTCGCCGCCACAGGCAATAATTTGCTCACGCATGGCGGTAATGATTTGGGGTAGCTTATTGGTACCTATATGCGGGTGCGCATCGTATAATATGCTCGGCTCGGCACCAAAGTGCACAAATAATTGCAGTATACGCCTCACGTTTCCGCGCTTTGTGGAACGGGTATAAAGCTTACCGTCGCTATAAGTGCCGGCGCCACCCTCACCAAAGCAATAGTTTGATTCGGGATTTACCACACCTTCCTTATTGATGGCGGCCAAATCTCTGCGCCGGCTGCGCACATCTTTCCCCCGCTCCAGAATTATGGGTTTCAGTCCCAATGAAATAAGCCTCAGCGCGGCGAAAATGCCGGCCGGCCCCGCACCCACTACCACCACGGGTTTGGCATGGCGCACGTCTTGCAGTTCGGGGTCAAAGGGAGGAAGGTCTTGTACCTTTTCGTTGATGAAGACCTGTAGTTGTAAAATAACTTTGGGTTGCCGGCCCCTGGCGTCTATGGAGCGCTTAATGATATGATAACCGGTAACGGCATTCTTTTTTACGCCGGCTTCTTCGGCAATGATGCGCAATAAACCCGGCTCGTCTGCCGCCACCGAGGGTAGCACGGCAATGGAAAGTGTCTTAATCATTTGCGTTAGGTTTTTATCCTAAAAGCGTTTTTGGTTAATACGTTAATAGCAGAATAGGATAATAAGGCCTGCGCAAATTGGCACATTGTCCTATTGCCGCATTCAAGAAACTGCTAACGAGCAGTTTCTTTATACTTCGCCTTCACCTTATCCAGGTGATTGATAAACTTCTGTACATCGGGATTATAGGGATAGCCTTCTTCGGCCAGTTTGTTTCCGTTTTCGTCTATATAAAAATAGAAGGGCTGCGAGTTGGAGCCGAATTTGGATGCCTGCAAATCGGCATTCAGATTACCCAGTGTTTCCACGTCGGCATTCAGCGCCTTGGAGAAATAACGTTTATCCTCGGGCAGTTTTATACGGTTGATATCGCAATAAAGTGAAGCCACGATAAAATCCTCTTTCAGCCTCTTGGCTACCTCAGGTTGCGACCATACTTGGGATTCCATCTTACGGCAATTCACACAGTTGATACCGGTAAAGTCGAGCATGATGGGCTTCTTCAATTTGCGAGATGCTTCCAGCGCTTCTTCATAATCGTAGAAGGTTTCAAGGCCCATGTTGGTTACCACTGGCGGCTCGTATATTTTCATTTCCCGGACATACTTCACGGGCTTTATTTCGTTACCGCCCGAAGCATGTGAACCTCCCGCACTACTGCCCGCGCCTATCACAAAGTCCTGTGTACCCATAGGCGGTACAAAAGCGCTCATACCGTTAAGCGGTGCCCCAAACATACCGGGGAAGAGGTATACGGCAAACGTGAATGATGCTATGGCCAAGAACAATTTAAAAATAGAAACGTATTCCTGTCCGTATACATTTTTGGGAGAGGCATCGTCGTGAGAAAGTTTAAGGCGACCCAATAAGTATATACCCAACAGTATGGAAAGCACTATCCATATGGCTATAAATATTTCACGGTCCAACAGGCGCCAGCCCATGGCCAAATCTGCATTGGAGAGGAATTTCAGCGCCAGCATCAGTTCCAGGAAACCGAGTACCACTTTCACCTGGTTCAACCATCCGCCCGATGCCGCCATTTTATTGAGCATACCGGGGAATATGGCAAACAAGGCGAAGGGCAAAGCCAAACCTATGGAGAAGCCCGCCATACCCACTGCGGGGCCGGCTATACCGCCACCGCTCGCCAATACCAGCAAAGGGCCAACTATGGGGCCTGTACAGGAGAAGGATACGATAACCAATGTAAGCGCCATAAAGAATATGCCCCCGAAGCTGCTCATGCCGGCCTTGGAATCGGTCTTGCCCGTCCATGAAGAAGGCAAAGTAATTTCGAATGCACCGAGAAAGGAGATACCGAATATCACAAATACGATAAAGAAGAACAGGTTGGCAATCCAGTTGGTAGAAAGCGTATTCAACGCATTGGCACCAAACACGGCAGAGATAATTATACCCAGCAACGTAAATATGATAATGATGGACGCGGAATAATACAGCGCATTTTTAATACCCTCAGCACGGGTTTTGCTACGCTTGGTAAAGAAGCTTACGGTAATGGGTATCATGGAATACACACAAGGTGTAAGCACCGCAGCTATACCTCCGCCCAATGCGGCCAAAAACAGCCAAAGCAATGATTTCTTTTCCTTGTTTTCAACCGGGGTTTCTTCTCCGCCTTTAGTTGTTGCGCTTGCGCCCGTATCAACGGGTGCCGAATTTACGGCAGACGCTACCGCTGCGGTATCATCTTTTTTTTTATCGGCCGTATCGGCTACCGGCTCGGTTGTGGCCGTTGTGGCTGCAGACTCTGTGGCGTCTTTTATTTCAAATGTAAATTTCTTGCGTGTGGGGGGCAGACATTTACTATCATCGCAAACCTGGTATTCATGTTTACCGGTAATTTTGGTATTGCCCGTTACGGTAACCGCCTGCGTGTACATTACCTGCCCTTCAAAATAATGTACGGTACCGTCTACACCATCCATCTCGCCGGATATTTTCTTTCCCGCTTCTTTTGCTTTACCGTCTAAGGTTACTTTCTCATTCTTATCAAATTTGAAAGAGGGAGGAATTTGAAAGCCGTCACCACCCGGATTCATAGACCATATATGCCAATGCTCCATCAGCTTAAGGCGAAATACCAGTTCGTATTTGTTATCGCCCTTCTTTTTCACCTCGTATGTCCAGGTGGTGGGGTCCTCAATCATCTGGGCTTTCGCCGCAAACGTAAATACCACGGTCAGTACGAGCAGGAATATGGTCCTTAATGTTTTAATCATTGCGTGTGTGTGACTTTTCGTCTCTGTAAAGAAAGAATAAGCGGGCGGAAGGTTTGGGCCTTCCGCCCTATTTAAGAAAACTTTAGCTACTAGTTCATATTGATGAACGCGCTCAAAATGGCGCGGCCGTCCAAGTTATTCAGTTCGGTGCTACAGGCCCGCTCGGGGTGCGGCATCATACCAAACACGTTGCGGCCTTCGTTGCAAATACCGGCTATATTATTGGTAGCACCGTTGGGGTTGGCATTTACATGCACCTCTCCGTTCTCATCGCAATAGCGGAAAATTACCTGTTGGTTCTTTTCGAGTTGCTCCAAAGTGGCGGCATCGGCATAATAGCGGCCTTCACCGTGTGCCACGGGTATCTTTAATATAGAGCTGCCTACTTTCCCGCCTATAATGTTATCGGCAGAATCGGACTTGATGAACACGTTTTTGCAAACAAACTTTTGATGGTCGTTTTGCAGCAGTGCGCCGGGCAGTAAACCGGACTCGCACAATATTTGGAAGCCGTTGCACACACCAAGTACCTTACCGCCGTTGTTGGCAAATTTTATCACTTCTTCCATCATGGGGCTGAAGCGAGCCACGGCACCGCAACGCAGGTAGTCTCCGTAAGAGAAGCCACCCGGCAGTACCAGGCAGTCGTCTTTGGAGAACATGCTCAGGTCCCTGTCCTTATGCCAGAGCATAATCACCTCTTGTTGCAGGTCGTCCTGTAAAGCATGCATCATATCCCTGTCGCAGTTGGAACCCGGGAAAACAATAACTCCGAATTTCATTTATATAGTGTTGTTTAAAACGTAATTTGACAAAATATGAGTAGGGCTAAAGAAAAATAGAACACAAAATTACTAAATGCCTTATTCTTTTCAATATAAACCGCATGAGCCACTATCAAACTTAACGGCAGCATGACAGTAAGCCACTCGCTACGCAATGTTACGGGCGTGGAAGCGGCCACAAAAATCGATATTACCAATGATATCATTATCAGTACCCAATTGCGGCGCATAAACACGCTTACCTTATTGAGATGCCCCTGTAACTTAATCAATCCCGCAAGGGTGAGCATACTCATACCGGCTACGGTTCCCGTCATGTACAAAGTAGAGCTTATTTTTTGGAAAGACAGGCCTATTTGCGGCCAGTGCCTCAACTCGGGCAATGCATCGTAAAGAAAAAGGATACCTGCAAAGAAATACAACGGTGTAATGAAACCCAACATCCCCACCACCCATTCGCCCACATTAAAACTGCGCAGCAGGCTAAAGGCAAAAAAGAGCATCACCAGGTATCCTACTGCGGGGAAATGCAGTATGGCCGCAAGGCTCAGCACAAAGCCGCCGTTGAAAATATGCTTGCGGGGTTGTGCCGCATGGTGGAAGCCCAGCAATATATCCAAAGCGCCTATCAGGCACCAGTTGAGTAATAGCATTACGCCGAAGTAATTAAACTCGCGAGATAGGGATGTAAACACCAGATATAAGAAGGCAACTATATAGGTAGGCTTGGCAAACAGCTTATATTTATAAGAAAGGGAATTGATATACAACGCCTGTAAAAACAGCATGATAACGCTGAGCATGGTATACGCAAAAGCATTGCCGGCCAATATCATATCCAACACTTGCAACACGGAGGCATACAGCAGATGACCCGGGGGCATGGCGGGTAATTGTGGCGCCGCCAATGCCTGCATTTTTATTATCAACGCAAAAATAAAGAGTATAATGACCGTGTACGGACTGTTGTTGCGTATTAAATGCTGCACCTAAACTGTTTGGAGCACGAAAATACCCATAAATTCAAAAGGCAAAAGGTAAAACACAAAAAAAGCGCCCGGCTTCACCGATTTGAGCCAATTCCGAAGAATTATTACGGCATTCTTAGAAAATCACCTTGGCATAGCATATTTGCTTCTTACGCAGGCAGGGTACCACCACTTCCCTTGCGGATATTTGCTTGCCCGAACGCACCAGCCAATCGGGCGTATCACCCCTACCCTGAGAAATCATACGGGTTTGCACTTGTCCGTTGCCGTCTACCCCAGCCAATTGCATACGCGAATCGGAGAAGTTAAAATCATTATACATAAAACCTAAGGTACCACCCGTATTGAGCATCAGGTACGAGGAGAACATGCCTCCGTCTTCCTGAGAATATTGGTCTTTACGCACATAGGCCTGCCAATCGAAGTTGCCTTCCGGCCCGAAGGATAACAATTGAATATCGCCATAATGGTACTCGTTAACTACCGAACTCATCATGGGATAATACATGGAGTAGTAACCGAAACCGCCCGGATAGGTACTGCGAGAGGTTACAAAGTAATTTTCGGAAACCAACACAAAACCGCCATCGTTCTTAATTATCATTTGGCGCACCACATAATCGTTAAACGCGCGCCGCCCCGTGCCGCCGGTCAGTTTCACACGCTCACCAAAGGGAATTATTCTGTGGTTTTCGTAATTGCCGTTCAGCATATTGAAATGTGCATATACCACACCTTCGTAGCTGCCGTTCTTTTTGGGCGAATAAAAGCCGCCTATATATATTTTGCCTTTGGAGTTGTCGGCCTTCATATATATGCTGCCGGCGTAATTCATGTCCAAGTTCAGCTCAAAAGGCAAAAATTTACGCTCTCCGCGTGTGAGGGCAAGCAACCATATTTGGTCGGCAAACTGCCTGCTGCCCACCGGTGTATAAGCGGCCAAATAAAAGGTTCCGTTATTACTGATGATGCCGTCTCCGTAGTCAATGGTGTTATCGCCCTTAAATTCGGCATTATGCCTTTGTTTCACCTGTAAAGAGTCATCTATCCAAATACATTTTACATTCAGTTCGCTCCTTTTTTTGGATACACCGTATACAATGATGTGCTTTTTGTTTTCCGAAACCGCCACGGAAAAACCCGTATTACGGCCGCCGAAAAGGCCTGTTTTCTCGGTATCCAGCACAGTGGGGCCTTTTACCAGGCGACCTTGTGCATCCAGTAAAGCGGCGTTTTCGGTTATCTTATTGCCGTCTACCGCCTGGTACATCACCAATATCTTGTCATCGTAAGTAATAAAGCGGGCATCGTATGATTTCTCGGGAAAGAAATCGAGCACTACGGTTGCCACACGGCTCATGCCATCGTTGTAAGCATCCAAATAATATCCGTTGGCGGGGCTGCCGCGATACACATACAGGCGGTCTTGCACCTTACCCACCACAGAATAGCTGCCCGACTGAAAATCATAATCCTCGAAACCCGAATATATTATTTCCTGCGCTTGCACGGTGTCGCACAACATGGCACCAAGCAGAAACAGTACAATAAGCCGTAACTTGTTCATGCCTTCAAATTTAGGCCGGTTAACGGTAATGTTTTGATAAAATTCAGGACAGGAATCGACTTTTCAACTCGGGTGTCGGTATCATACATTCTTCCCTTTTCCCAAACCACGTATAGCGGTTGCGGGCTATAAGGTCGTAAACCGCATTGCGTATAAAGCCGGGAATGATGATAAAGACGAAGGCTAACGCATAAATGCCGCCGAGTAGCCGCGCTGTATGCAAAGCGGCCGATGATTTTAGATGATACTTGCCCGAAGCATACAGCACCATACTATCGGGCGTGGCGGGCAGCTTTTGCAATACCTCTTTGCCTGCCGCGGATTGCAGCGAGGCAAAGAGGAATTTCTTTTGCTTATCGTGCCGAATAACAAATTGAACTGCATTGTTACACAGGTTGCAAACCCCGTCAAAATACAATATGGGTTGTTCGTCGGGCACGGTAGGCGGTTTTTATTTGATACCGTTGGCTTGCTTATAAGCCTCAACTATAGAGTCGGCTTTTTGTTTCACTTCAATAGTCATGCGGCGGTCCAGATCTTCGGAAGACTGCTGCATAACTTCTTCCGTTCTTACACCTACCAAAGAATCGATTTTGGCATTTTTTTCATTTTCGGTCATGCCTGTTTCCTTGTTGCCGCAGCTTGCCATAGTGGCTACCACACCGGCGCAAATCAATACTAATTTCTTCATATTGTTATTTTAAGGTTGCAAAGTTACCAAGCGGTAATTAAAACCATGCCCCGCAGCGGAATATTTTTTCATTTTTTTATACATCGGCGTTTGATAAAAACCGATAAAAAGCAGGAAATTTACCATAGTGAGCCCCAACCTACATATAAAGACATGCATTGCTTTGCTGCTTGCATTGCTGTGGGGCGCGCCCGATGCCAAGGCACAGCCGCGCGGCAACGATACCCTGTTGGTAGGCGCCATAGTGGTAGAAGCCGATACCTTCCCTATGATATTTTTGCCGGATTTTGAGAAAACCGGCAAGCTACCCCGTCGTCTGGCCCGAAAAAGAGCCGCATACGATAAAATGCGATACAATATCTATAAGGTATACCCGTACGCCGTAGCCGCAGCCACCATACTTAAAGATATAGACAGCAACCTGATAGCCTTGGACGAGGATAAAGCGGAGCGCAAGGCCTACCTCAAAACCTTGGAGAAGCAGTTGAACAAACAGTTTAAAGGCGAACTGGAAAACCTGACCATAACACAGGGACAGATATTGGTGAAACTGATTAACCGGCAAACCGGAAAGAACTGCTATTCCCTCATCCGGGAATTGAAGGGGGGCTTTTCGGCCGTAATATGGCAATCGGTGGCGCTACTGTTTAGTAATAACCTGAAGCGTGAATATGACCCCGGCGGACGCGATAAGGAAATTGAAGAGATAGTGGCGGATTTGGAAGCCAATTACTATTATGATTATCAGTTGAGACGACAACAAAGTATGCTGATGCCGCGCAAAAAATAATATTAATATTTTCACTACATTGCATATCGCCACAATTAAGCCAAGTTTGGCATATGTAATATGTATCGTACAGTGTTAACGATAAGCGGCCATGCCGACTTTCTGCACCTTGCGGGCCTGTTGGATGTCGAATTGCACATGCGCTACGGCGTCATACAAGAGGTGTATACCCCTTACAACAAAATAGCCGACACCTACCCTGCAGTACTGATTTACTCGGGCAAGCTTGGCGTAGCCTGCGGCTGCTACAAACCCATAGACTCGGAAACAATAGAAATTAAACGGATGTATGTGCATCCCGACAACAGGAAAAACGGTTTGGGAAAAACCGTACTTACCCTGTTGGAAACCGAAGCCAAGGCTAAAGGATTTGCACGGGCAATATTGGAAACGGGGCATCGCCAGCCCGAGTCGCTACGACTGTATGAGGGCTGCGGCTATACGCGCATACCTAATTATGAGCCATATATGGACTTTGTGGAAAGCGTATGTTACGGGAAAAAGTTATAAGGGTAGGCTTTTATCGCGGTCACCCTCTTGTTTGATGCGCTCAAACAGGTAACGAGCCAGCTTTATGCCGCCCACTACCATCAGCAGGAATACCAACATAAGAATACCTATCCATACTGCCCCTGCCAATAATAACACCATAAATAACGGTTTATATAACATCATTAAGGTACGCCTTTTTAAGAAAGCGACATAATCGATTGCACATTACCCTGATGCAAAAATATAAAATCGGTAAAAAGTACCGGAAAAGGCAAGTATTATACCATTATAAAACGGTAGCGTGGAATACCTTTGTAATGTAGATGAAAAAGGTAAAAAATACCATCCCCGTTTATGATATTGACACCCTTAACGGTGTAAATCACCTACGGAAAGACATTATAGCCGAAACATTGGCAGACTACCTGGAAATTCATCCCAACTTACACACCCCACACCGCCACGATTTTTACCATTTATTGCTGTTCACCCGGGGCAGTGGTACGCATACCATAGATTTTGAGCGATTTACGGTTGTGCCCGGTCAAATATATTTTATGGTACCCGGACAGGTACACAGCTGGAATTTTACGGGCAAGCCGGACGGATACATCATCAATTTCCAAGACACACTACTGCAAAACTTCCTCTACAATCGTGACTATTTAGGACAGTTTTCCTTTTTCAGGGGTGTGGCAAAAGACAGTGTGCTAAACCTTACGGGTGAGACTTATGAGCAAGCGGCCGACATATTCTCCCGAATCAATCGTGAAGTAAAAAATACCGGGTTTCTCAATACCGATATGATATGCGCCTTACTGGTAGGGCTGTTTGTGACTGTAGGCAGGGTATGCCAACACCCGCTGCATGAGGCCGCAGCGCAAACGGCACTGCCCGTACTTAATTTCAGGCGGCTGGTGGAAGAACACTATACCGAAAAGCATTTGCCCAAAGAATATGCGGCCATGCTCTACATCACACCCAATCACCTTAATGCCCTTTGCAATGATTTGCTGGGCAAACCGGCGGGTGAAATAATACGCGACCGCATATTGCTGGAGGCCAAACGCCTGCTGGTAAACGCAGACCTAAACGTATCGGATATAAGCGACCGTTTAAACTTTGCCGACAATTCTTATTTCACAAAGTTCTTCAAGAAATACACAGGGCTTACTCCCGAGCAATTCAGAAAAACATCATTCATACAAGTTCAATCGTAAAATATCATGTGTGCCCATAATACCAATCAAAAAGCTCCCGGAATACTCACCAGCGTAGTTACCAACCGTTGTCCGCGGTGCAGGCAGGGCCGCCTATACACTAGTGGCAACCCTTACGACCTGCGCACCACCATGCGCATGTACAATAATTGCCCCGTATGTGGCCAGCCCTACGAACTGGAAACGGGCTTTTACTTCGGCACCGGCTATGTGAGCTATGCCCTATCCGTGGGCTTTTTGGCCATATCCTTCGTTTTTTCCTACTTAACCTTGGGTGTATCTTTTATGGACAACAGCATTTTTTGGTGGTTGGGCATCAGCGCAGGACTACTGGTATTGTTGCAGCCCCTGATGATGCGTTTTGCCCGCTCGCTATGGATAGCCTTTTTTGTGCGGTATGATGCCAACTGGCGGAATACCAAGCCGGAAAGCCTGCATTAGTCCTTCAGAGCTTGCGTCATAGCACCCTTATAGTCCTTGAAATTATCAATCCAAAGGCAATGGCCGGCATCATTAATAAGGCGGAATTTTACATTCCCGACACTGTCCTTCCAGCTATCATGATAGCTATAAGGCAGATAGTCATCTGCGCCATGTATAATATAAATCAAAGGTTTCTGTTGCCTTAGCATCTCAATAAAATTCCACTTGTCGAACTTCACAGACGCTATACTTGCCTGTGCAGCCTTGGCACTGTAGAACATAGGGCCTCCTTTAATTTCGCTCCATCCCTTAACATGATGAAGATTGATTGCCCCAAAGGTGATTCTGTCCCAAATACCGGCTTCCCTATCCGTGTAGCTGTCCTTCCATTGGTTTTCCAAGCCGTATGCTTTTAGCTCGGCAATCACCTCGGGCCTATTCCAACGAGCCAAAGTGGGTGCATTTAACTTCTCGGTTAATTCCTCCAAAGTACCCTTGGCGGGAGGGGATGCCAAAAGAACCAGTTTTTTAACTCGCCCGGGGTACCGTTGCATATAGTTCATTATAATAAACCCGCCCATCGAGTGGGTAACCACCGTGAGTTTCTCCAAGTGCAGGCGTTGCCTTATATCTTCAATATCGTCCAAGTGTCTATCCAGCGTTATAAGGGAATCCTTACATGGCGAACGAAGGGATCCGCGCTGATCATATAGAACAAACCTGTGCTCATTGGCCAAAGGCATAAAGGCATTCAGCAAATAGCCATGCTCCGCACCAAATCCTCCATGAATTACCAAGACGGTATCCCCCACTCCAAATTCGGTAACATATAACCTCGCGCCATCCCTTGTCCTTAGCTTCCATTCCTCTTGCGCAACGGCAGATTGAGCCATTAGCCGGGTTGAAAAAAGACATAACGATAAGACGAGAGTAAGCAAAATATGGGGAGAATATCTGAGCATGGAATTATAGTTAAAGTATAGCTTGCATTGCAAATTAACCGATATTTTGATTGTAAAGCCGGCATTCCGCAAAAGACTTATGCTTATCTTGCAGCCTGATTTTTGACCAAGACTTTCAGGAATGGATTATAAACGTTACCTCGTTACCGCGGCACTCCCCTATGCCAACGGTCCCGTACACATCGGGCACCTGGCCGGATGCTATTTGCCTTCAGATATATATGTGCGCTACCTGCGGGCGCAAAAAAGAGATGTAAAGTTCATTTGCGGCAGCGACGAGCACGGCGTACCCATTACCATACGCGCCATGAAGGAAGGCGTAACCCCGCAACAAGTGGTAGACAAATACCATGCACTCATCAAAGAAAGCTTTGAGCAAATGGGCATATCCTTCGATATATATTCCCGCACCTCCAACAAACAACACCACGAAACCTCGCAGGAAATCTTCAAAAAACTGTATGACGACGGTGCGTTTGAAGAACGTGAGAGTGAACAGTATTATGACGAGGAAAAGAACGTGTTTTTGGCCGACCGCTATATAGTGGGTACCTGCCCCGTGTGCGGCAACGAAGGCGCTTATGGCGACCAATGCGAAAAATGTGGCTCCAGCCTGTCTCCCGAGCAGCTCATTAACCCGCGCAGCGCACTCAGCAATGCCACCCCGGTGAAACGCAAGACGAAGCACTGGTATTTCCCGCTAAATAAATACGAAGCCTGGCTTAAGGAATGGATTATAGACGGGAAGAAAAACGAGTGGAAAGCCAACGTATACGGACAATGTAAAAGCTGGCTGGACAACGGACTGCAACCCCGCGCCATGACCCGCGACAGCAATTGGGGTGTACCCGTACCCATAGAGGGAGCCGAAGGCAAAGTGATGTATGTATGGTTTGACGCGCCTATAGGCTACATCAGTGCCACCAAGGAGCTTACACCCATGTGGAGCGACTACTGGCAAAAAGAAGATACCAAACTGGTACACTTTATAGGCAAGGACAATATCGTATTCCACTGTATCATTTTCCCGGCCATACTTAAAGCGCACGGCAGCTATATTTTGCCTGATAACGTACCGGCCAACGAGTTCCTGAACATTGAAGGCGATAAAGTATCCACATCGCGAAACTGGGCGGTATGGGTGCATGAATACCTAAAAGATTTTCCCGAGCAGCAGGACGTACTGCGCTATGTGCTCTGCGCCAACGCGCCCGAGACAAAGGATAACGACTTTACCTGGAAAGATTTCCAAGATCGCAACAACAGCGAATTGGTAGCCATATTCGGCAACTTCATCAACCGCACCTTTGTGCTGATGCACAAGCTTTGCAGTGGTAAAGTGCCGCACCTGCATCAAGACCTTATGGACGATGCCGACCGCACACTGATTAACGACATACAAAATGCCAAAACCGATATCGAGTCCGATATCGAGAACTATAAGTTCCGTGATGCGCTGTATGAAGTGATAGACCTGGCCCGCAAAGGTAACAAGTACATGCAGGATAAAGAGCCTTGGATATTGGCAAAAACGTTGGAACAAAACCCCGACAATCAAAAGCTGATAGACAATTGCCTGCACCTGTGCCTGCAACTCACGGCCAATCTCGCCATATTGGCTAACCCCTTCCTGCCTTATACGGCCCGAAAAATGTGCCATATGATGAAGGTGGTAGACCGCATGCTGGATTGGGAAAACGCCGGTAAAACGAACCTGTTGAACCAAGGCTATCCGCTGCGTGCGCCCGAATTGCTCTTCCGCAAAATAGAAGACGACGAAGTAAAAGCGCAAGTAGAGAAACTGCATCAAAACCTTACGGCAAGCAAAGCGCAAGCTGCAACACCGGCCACCGAAGCAAAAGAAGAAACGGCAATACCCGAGCAAAAGCCCGAGATTACCATTGATGATTTTGCCAAAATAGACCTGCGGGCCGGTGTGATACTGCATGCCGAAAAAGTGGAAAAAGCAGACAAACTGCTGAAACTGGAAATAGACCTGGGTTATGAAAAGCGTACGGTGCTTTCGGGCATTGCCATGCACTTTAAACCCGAAGAAATAATAGGCAAACAGGTAACCGTGTTAGCCAACCTGGCACCCCGTAAAATGCGCGGTATAGAAAGCAAGGGTATGATACTGATGGCTACCGATAACGCCGGCAAACTGGTATTTGTATCGCCCGTGGACACCGCCATGCGCGGAAGTGAGGTGAAGTAGGTATTTTTGAACAAAATTCAGCGAACCCCAAGCGCACAAAACATGAACAAGAAAACGCTCCGGTGGATAATTGGTGGAGGTGTGGTATTGTTGATAATACTGATAGTTATCGCCAAAACCAAAGATGACAAAGGTACCAAGGTAGCCATAGAGAAAGTGGCCAGGCACACTATTACCGAAAGCGTAACGGCCAGCGGTAAGATATATCCCGAAACGGAAGTAAAAATAAGCCCCGAAGTTAGCGGCGAAATCATTGAACTACCCATTGAGGAAGGCGACAGTGTGCATAAGGGTCAACTCATTACCCGAATCAACGCCGCGATATATGCTTCCATGGTAAACCAAGCGGAAGCCGCGGTGGAAGAATCGCGCTCTCGCGTGGGCAATTCCAAGGAAATGGCCGCACAGGCAAAAGCGCAGTTTGAGCAGGCAAAAGCCAACTACGAAAGAAACAAAAAGCTGTATGAGGACAAGGTAATATCGGCCATGGAGTTTGAGCAGGCCAAAGCCTCATTCCTTACTTCGCAAGCCGGCTATGAGGCCTCTCGCGCAAACATATCAGGCGGACAATACAGTGTGCAAGGCGCTTCCGCCAACCTTTCGCAAGCACGCGAAAACCTGCGCCGCACCACCATATTCGCCCCCACATCCGGCATTATTTCTCAACTTAACGTAAAGCTGGGCGAGCGTGTGGTAGGTACCGCACAAATGGCCGGTACCGAAATACTGACCATCGCCGACATGAGCCGCATAGAAGTACGCGTGGATGTGAGCGAAACAGATATCGCCAAAGTAAAAATCGGTGACACCACACTGATTGAGGCCGACGCTTATCGCAACCGTAAGTTTAAAGGTGTGGTATCAAAGGTGGGCGTATCCAGCAAGCAAAGCGCTGCGCTTAGTACCGACCAAGTGACCAACTACACCGTAAGCATATTGATATTACCCGAAAGCTATGCCGACCTTTCCGCACAATTGCCCAAAGGCAAATTCGTGTTTAAACCCGGTATGAGTGCCGCGGTAGAAATACTCACACGTAAAGAAGCCAACATATTATCGGTACCCGTAAATGCGGTTACCACACGCGATTGGCCCGACAGCCTGAAAAAGAAACGAACAGAAGCGGGTATTAATATGGATGACGACATCAGGCAGGTGGTTTTCGTATACAACGCCAAGGATAAGAAAGTGCAGCTGCGCGATGTAAAAACGGGCATACAGGATAATTTACACATACAGATAACCGAAGGGCTGAAGGAAGGTGAAGAAGTGGTGACAGCGCCCTACGGAGCCATAGCCCGCACCCTTAAAGACAAATCCGCCGTAACCGTGGTGGACAAGGAAAAACTCTTTGAGTCGGATAAAAAAGAGAACGATTAACCGATAACATCTTTTTTGAATTGAGCCAAAACACACCGGGACAAATAGGTATTGTAGGCAACGGCAGCTGGGGAACGGCGCTGGCAAAAATACTTACCGATAACGGGCATAAAATTATGTGGTGGGTGCGCAACGCCGAAGCCGTGGAGCACCTGCGCACGCGCCGCCATAATCCGCACTACCTAACATCGGTAAGCTTTGCACCCGAGAGCATACGCCCTACCAACAATCTGGAGGAAGTACTTGCGGCCTGCGATACCTTATTGGTTTGTGTACCCTCGGCCTATGCGCAAGGTATTATAGAAAGTGTGGACGCCCGCCTGTGGGAAGGCAAAAACATCATCTCTGCCATTAAAGGCATATTACCCGATTGCAACCTGTTGCTTAACGATTACTTAGGGCAGAACGAACGCATGGACACACAGCGGTATGTAGCCATCACCGGCCCTTGTCATGCCGAAGAAGTGGCCTATGAGCGCCTCTCTTATCTTACCTTCTCAGGCCTGAACGACGAGCTTACGAGCAATGTGGCCAAAGCTTTTAATACAAGCTACATCTCCACCACTTATAACCACGATATTTGGGGCGCACAGTTTGCGGCCGTGCTTAAAAACATATACGCCATAGGTGCGGGCATGGCTCATGCGCTGGATTATGGCGACAACTTCTTAAGCGTATACATTACCAATTGTTACCGCGAGATGTACCGCTTCCTGGATGCACATTTCCGCCAGGTACACCCTTCTGATGAGCGACCTGATTTTCATACCAGCGCCTACTTGGGCGACCTGCTGGTTACCTGCTATTCGCTGCACAGTCGCAACCGCATGTTTGGCACCATGATAGGTAAAGGCTACACCGTAAAAACGGCTACGCTGGAAATGAACATGGTGGCAGAGGGCTATTATGCCGCAAGAGGTATGCACCATATATCCGCTCAATACAACATTCCCTTGCCACTGGCCGAATGCATTTACAGCATACTTTGGGAACAGAAACCCGCAGGCAAAGTGTTTAAGGAGATTGAAAAAATGTTGTCTTAACGACATCATCATAATCATTTTAAAATAGTCCGTAGCAGCTGCGGACTATTTTTTACGTAATAATTTTGCGTAAGCAAATACTTACGCTTATATTTGTAAGTAATTACTTACGCTTTATAGTATGAGAAGAGATGTTTTTCAAGCCATAGCAGACCCTACACGCCGCGAAATCATCAACCTGATAGCACACCAAACACTAAACCAAAACGCCATTGCGGAAAAATTTGACATGAGCCGCCCGGCCATATCGCAGCACATGAAGGTGTTGATAGAATGCGGCTTGGTAGCCGTAACCAAGCAGGGCCGCGAGCGCTATTGCGAACTGAAGGCAGAAAAGCTAAGCGAAGTGGCGCACTGGGTGGAACAATATCGCCGGATGTGGGAGGACCGCCATCAAAGATTGGATGCCGTATTGGAAAAACTAAAAAAAGAGAAAAGAAAGTAAACAATAATAACCGCTAAAACACAGAACTATGTCAAAAAACGAAACCGTTATCAAAGCCGAACCCGGAAAACAAGACGTCTATATCATCAGGGAATTTGACGCACCGCGAGACTTGGTATTTCGCGCACATGCCGAGCCCGAACTACTGGCACAATGGTTGGGCCCCAAAGATTACCTGATGGTTGTGGAGCATTACGATTTTCGTTCGGGAGGCTCGTACCGCTACATTAACACTACCAAAACCGGTGAGGAAATAGCAGCCTTTAACGGAGCAATACATGAGGTGGCAGCACCCGAACGCATCATCCAAACTTTTGAATGGGAAGGATTGCCTGAGCGCGGACATGTATCATTGGATACTACCGTGTTCGAAGAACTGCCGGGTAACCGTACACGTGTTACCATACACTCGGTATGCAGGTTTGCCGCCGACCGCGATGCTATGATGCAAAGCGGCATGGAACACGGCGTAAACGAAGGCTACGCCAAGTTGGACGCTATGCTGGCCAAAGGCTTATAAAACACCGGTGGTGCGGCGCAAATGCCGCACCACAATTTGTATATTTAGGTAACAACTCTGTTATGGAAATAAAACCGTCTACCAAGTTTGCAAGCGTTGAGGCTTATCATGCAGCCTTTCCGGAAGCCGTGCGTGAGCGGTTGGATGAAATACGCGCCATTATAAAACAAGCGGCCCCAAAGGCCGAAGAGATTTTGAGCTACAATATGCCGGCTTATCGTCAGCATGGGGTATTGGTATACTATGGCGGCGGTAAAAACCATGTAGGCTTCTACCCTACCGGCAGTCCTATAGTTGCTTTTAAAGAAGTACTGACTCCTTACAAAACATCAAAAGGCGCAATACAGTTTCCATTGGATAAGCCCATACCTAAAAAACTGGTGAAAGACATCGTAAAGTTTCGCATGGCCGAGGATGAGGAACATGCGAAAGCCAAAGCTGCCAAGAAAAAGAAATAAACTACACCTCAAATATCAGGAACGGCTGCGGCAACCCGTTTTTTAACAGCACCGGTAATGCTACGTTAAATACCTTAACCCCGTTTACCGCACCCTCCAAAACGCCTACATGCGCATGACCGTGAAAAGCGGCCACTACCTGCCGTCTCGATAGAGGCTCGGCGAGGCGCGAAGAGCCCAAAAACGGGTATATCACTTCCGGTTCTCCTTTTATTGTATCGGCAATAGGGGCATAATGCAGCACAGCTATTTTGGGAACATCTCCATATTCCTGGTCCAGCCGTGCCAAGGCCCTGTCCAAATGCAGGGCTTCATCCACCGCTTCCTGCACAAAGGCCTTCATGGCCCCTTCTCCAAACATGGAAAGCATGTGATTATCAAAGCCGCCGCCAAAACCCTTAACTCCGGCAAAGCCCACACCGTTTACCACCACGGCCTCACCATCCAACACATGCACGCCGTGAGTGAGTAAAATTTGTCTTATCAGCTTGTGACGAGACTTCTCATAGTCGTGGTTACCCAATACCGCCACCACCGGCACGGTACAGGCTTTTAGTTCTTCGTTTAGTATCTCGGCTTCCTGCTCATCCCCCGTATCGGTAAGGTCGCCACAAAGTACTAAAACATCGGCCTTTGCCGATACCTCTTTAAACAAAGGAACCCATTTGCCTTTATCCTGCTCGCGTACGTGTATATCGCCTATTGCGGCTATTCTTATCGGTTGCCTGCTTTCCATTACGTTGTCATTATGGTGTACGATTTATAATCCCATTCCCTGATGTCTACCGCATATTGCGTATTGTCTATCATAGGTCCGCGGCACACCTTTACCACGGCACCCGGCAGTTCGTATTGCATGTGCGCCCGCTGCATCAATTCATCAAACAGCCATTTGGGAATAATCTCTTGGTAATCGGTAGGATAAACAAACTGAAATACCAACAGCTCGGCCAACAGCAAATGCCAATGCCTGTCCAGCCGGTGCAGCAGGCGTTTCCAATCCAGTTGCTTACCGTATTTCAGCATCACGTGGTTTACATCCGCCCCGTCAAAACGCTCACGGTTTTGTACGTATGTCTTGCACCATATCAGTTCTTCGGCCGGTATAAACTTCACATTCACCCCGGCAAATTCACCCTCTGTGGCATGCTCATACCAAGTTTCATCTACGGTGCAGATATTATTCACGCTATCAAAAATCAGGTCTATAAAGTATTCCCCTTTAAACACCTTGGCTATCCAACGCACATCATGTACCGAAACTTTATAGCCATGCTGCTCAAAATGCTTGAGTATCTTCGGATAATCAACAGACTTGCAGAATACGTCCAAGTCTTTGGTATCGCGATAGATACCGGTGTATTTGAACGTCGCAAAAGCGCCGCCCAACATAAAATCAGCTCCGCTACCATGCAGCAGGTTAAGGGCTTCGGCATAAAATGCCCGCGCTTCTTCTTTTTGTTCTTCCGTAGTTATCATACGGTTATGACAAACAGAAAAATTATACCAATAATTTTTTGTCGCGGGATAACGATATATTAACCGTATTTACCTTAATTGCGCTAATAAAATCTCCAATGGTTATGGCTAAAATGAATCCCTACCTCAATTTTGACGGTAAAGCCGAAGAGGCATTTAATTTTTATAAATCGGTATTTGGCGGCGAGTTTATGGGTGATATTCACCGAATAGGCCAAGCACCCGGCACCGAAGGTTTACCCGAAGAAGAAAAGAACCGCGTGATGCATATCGCATTGCCTATTAACGAGTATACCACGCTGATGGCTTCGGATATCATTCCCTCTGCGGGGCACCGCTTAACGGAAGGGAACAACGTACATATATCCCTGCACCCCGACAGCCGCGAGGAAGCGGAAAGGCTGTTTAACGGCTTATCGGCAGGTGGGCAAGTGGAAATGCCTTTGGCAGATACTTTCTGGGGCGCTTATTTCGGTAATTTCACCGATAAGTTTGGTGTAAAGTGGATGGTGAATTATGATAAAGGGGTTAGTAGTTAGTACCTGACGATTAACTACATTATCGATATGTAGAAAATGCCGGCGATTGCCGGCATTTTTACTTAGTGTTTATTCAGCAAATAATTACAAGCTATTATAGACTTGGCATCAGGAATATTTCCTTGGGCCAATGCATCTTTTAGTTGAGGGATAGTGTAGCGTAATACTTCAATATACTCGCTTTCCTCGGCCAGTCCGCCACCTTCGTTTACTTTGCCGGCTTCATCGACTTCAATATAATAAGCAAACACACGCTCCGAACTACCGCCCGGAGATACATAGAATGTGGCAATATGCTCGATATGCGTTACGGTGTACCCTATTTCTTCCGTCACTTCCCGCTTCATGGCTGCAACCGGGTCTTCACCGTCTTTCAGCATACCGGCCACCACTTCGGTTATCTTACCGGGGCCTTTTTCATAAGCCGGCCAGCGAAACTGCCGCACCAATATGGCCTCCTCTTTATCCGTATTATATACTATGCCCGCCACACTGTCGCCCCGCTCAAAGCACAGGCGGGTTATGGGTTCGGTCATTTCGCCGGAAGCTTGCTCAAACTCGAAGGTCGCCTCCGTGATTTTATAAAAATCATCGAAGACGACCTCCTTATTCAGTACATTAACTTTCATTCCGCAGTTTACTTGCGAATGTCCATTTCTTCAATCAGGTTGTGCGCTTTACCCATTTTCTCGATAATCCACAGTACAAAACGTGAATCAACGCAAATGGTGCGCTTAAAGTTTTTATCGAATGCTATGTCACCGCTCATGGCTTCCCAGTTGGCATCAAATGCTATGCCTATCCACTCGCCTTTACCGTTCATAACGGGGCTGCCGGAGTTACCGCCGGTGATATCGTTGTTGGTGATGAAGCAGGTATGCAGTGTACCGTCTTCGTCGGCATAACGGCCATAGTCTTTCTTCGCATGCAGGTCCAGCAACTCTTGGGGTGCGTCAAACTCATCGTCGTTGGGTTTGTACTTAGCCACATAGCCGTCCAGCGTGGTATAATAATCATAGTGTACCGCGTCTTGAGGGCTGTAGCTCAACACCTGTCCGTAAGTGATGCGCATGGTAGAGTTGGCATCGGGGTAAAACAGTTTGCCTTGGTTCATTTTCATGAGACCTTTGATATATGCCTGGCTTGCTTCTTTACGAGCTTCGCGATATGCGTTGTACTTAGGCTCGTAGAACTCTTTGTAATTGTCCATAAAGCTAAACGCATACGTGGCTGCGGCATCGTTATCCATTTTCTCCAGCGTGGGGTTCTCTACAAACGCGTTGAACTTGTTGCTATCGAGCAGGAAGGTATTATTATAGACATAATCTGCATAGTCTGCCATTGATTTATCCAAATTGTCGCTGCCGAATTTCTTGAAGATGACGCGCTGATAAATATCGGGATGTTGGCTCTTGTTAATGTCTGTATAGAACATTTTGGTCATTGCGGCAAACAGTTCCTTATCCGTAGACAAGTCGAAGGCGCGCATGATGCTCTTGCGGCCTTTCTTCAGTTCGTCCACATGCTTTTTAATGCTATCGGCATTGGGATTCTTCTTGGCCAACTCATTATATATGGGTTCCAAACCGGTGGCAATACGTGTAAGCGCGGGCCCGCGGAAAGCTTCGGAATAATAAGTAATATGCTTTGCATAAGGCCTGTATTCGGAATACAGCTTGTTATAATCGCTTATGAGGCCTTTATATTCGGGAGCAGTTTTTGCCGCCCATTTGGTAAAGGCTTTTTCCGCACTGTCTTTCTTGGCTACCACGTGCAAGCGTTTCAGTTGCTCTGTTTGGCCGATGTAGTATTTCCAGTAGTTGGATATGCTTTGGTAGGAGGAGGTAAGTTTAAGATAAACGGCCTTGTCGGCTTTCATGTGTTTATCCATTATCTCCAGCTTTTTGGCACGTACGTTTACTATGGAGGGGTTTACCTCGCTCAGTGCCAAATCCAGCCCGGAAGCCACTTCGTAACGGTTGGTGCGGCCGGGATAACCGAATATCATGGCATAATCCTTCTCGTTGATGTCGCCAATGGATATGGGTAAAAACTTCTTGGGCTTATAAGGCACGTTATCTGCCGAGTATTCCGCAGGCTCGTTGTTTTTATCGGCATACACGCGGAACATGGAGAAATCCGCCGTGTGACGAGGCCATACCCAGTTATCGGTATCGCCGCCATATTTACCCATTGATTTGGGAGGGGTACCCACAAGGCGCACGTCTTTGTACTTTTTGTAGGTAAGCAACAGGTATTGGTTACCGTTAAAATATTCTTTTACGTTGGCTACGTATTTATCGTTTTTAGAAGCTTCTTTCTCAATCTTCTTTTTTACCTCTTCAAATTTTTCATCCCAAGCTTTGCCTTTCAAACCCTTGGTGCCTTTCATTATCTCATCGGTAACATCTTGTACATCTTCCAGAAATATTACGGTAAGGTCTTTGGCGGGTAACTCGTCTTTAAGGCTGTACGCCCAGAAACCGTTATCCAGGTAGTTTTTTTCTACCGTACTCAGTGCCGCTATTTGGCCATAGCCACAGTGGTGGTTTGTAATGAGCAGGCCGTTGCCTGATATCATCTCCGCGGTGCAACCGCCGCCAAACTGCACAATCGCATCCTTAAGGCTGCTTTTATTAATGCTGTACAAATCATCTTTGCTCAGCTTAAGCCCCATGCGCACCATGTCGTCATAGTTCTTGCCTATCAGCATGGGTATCCACATACCCTCGTCTGCCCTTACGGGTGCAAGCGATACTGCGGCAAAAAGCGATAACAGTAGTTTTTTCATTTGTGTCGTATCAAAAAATTAAGAGATAAATAATACAGGCCGCAAAAATAGCAAAATAGGCGGGAATAGTAATTGTATACTATATACAGGCGACAGTAGCTATGGGGTAATTTACGGGGGATAATTGTACCGTTTCCTTATTTGTTAACAACTGTTATGGTACGTTGGTCCTATTATGACAAAAAATTCTGCAAAAAACGATAATTTTAGACCTACCAAGCATTCCGAAAATTGCCTGCAAACAACGAGCAGATATTATCCTTATTACAACAGGCATATGCCGGCCGCACCAACGACTTGGACGGCAGCATAAGCATGGCTGAAGAGGCATTAAGAAAAAGTATAGCCGGTAAGCATATATTGCTTAAGGCAAAAGCCCTCAACCACCTGTCGTTGTTCCACATGATAAAGGGACATTATGCCCAATCGGAACAATTGGCCAATGATGCCATTGCCATTTATAAGTCCTTAAAAGACGAGAAAGGCATTGCGGATGCCAAGTACAACATTGCCGGTATCTACTATAAGACCGACAATTTCCACATGGGGTTAATTTACCTCATCGATTGCCTGGCCACTTACCGCAAATTCGGCGATAACCATAACCGGGCGCGCGTACAAAAGTCATTGGGTACCATTTATGAGTATTTCGGCGACGAAAAGAATGCAATAAATGCCTATGAAGATTCTATAGAAGCCGCGCAAAGCGTGGGTGATAAAGCACTGGAATCCAACGCTTATAATCCGCTATCGGGTATTTACCTGAAGCGTGGCGATATTGACGGGGCTTCGTCCATCATTGATAAGGCCATAGCCATGAAGGAGGAAACCGGCGATGTACGCGGACTGGCGTTTTCATTATACGGAAGAGCAAAGGTGCGCATACACCGAAAAGACTTTAAAGGTGCGGAGGCCGATTTACTGAAAGCGTTGGAGATACACGAACGAATGGGTGAAAAACTGGGTGCGGCTATGGCTAACCGTAAGTTAGGCTCACTGTACCTACAAACCGCCCGAAGAGATGAAGCCAAAAAGACCTTTACCAAGCTTTGCAGGTTTTGCGAGTTATATAACGTGGCCATAATTCGCATCAAATGCCTCTATCATCTTTACACCATCTATAAAGAAGATAAAGACATTGCCGGCGCACTGCAGCATTTGGAAGAATACATCAGCCTGAAGGAATCCGTGATTAACGCGCAAACCTTACAGGTGATTGAAAACTATGAGTTGCTGAAAAAGATGGAACTCATGGAAAAGGAAGCCGCCGCCGAAAAAGAACGAGCGGAAATAATGGAGAAGAAAAACCTGGCAGAGAAAGCATCAAAAATGAAGCAGGATTTCCTCTCCACCATGAGTCACGAGATACGTACACCGCTCAATGCCGTGCTTACCATCAGCTCCATACTAAAAGAGCGGGCAGATGCCGAAGACCGTGAATTGCTCGAATCACTGCGCTTTGCGGGTGGCAACCTTCTTAACCTTGTAAACGACATACTGGACTTCACAAAGCTGGAGACCGGAAAAGAAAGACTTGTACCTCAGCCCGTACACTTTAAAACATTGCTGGAGCAAGTACGCAAAACATTTGACAGTGCGGCAAAAGAAAAAGGGCTTAAACTGTTCCTGAATATAGACGCCGAGGTGGCCGAGGTATACAATGCCGATGACACCAAATTATCGCAGATATTAAGCAACCTGCTGAGCAACGCGATAAAGTATACCGATGACGGGCGCATAGATATAGAAGTGGAAAAGACGGGCGAAGACCATGGCCTGCACCTGCTGAAATTTGTTATCCGCGATACGGGTATGGGCATTGCGGCTGCGCATCTGCATACCATATTCGACAGTTTTTCGCAACCACATGCGGTAACCACCCGTAAGCAGGGCGGTTCGGGCCTGGGCTTGGCTATTGTTAAGAAGCTGGTGGAACTGCACGGTAGCCACATAAGGGTGAAAAGCGTACCCGGTACCGGCTCGGAGTTTTACTTTGAACTGAAATTAAAACCCGCGTCACCTGCGGCAGAAGCCCCGGCTACGCCGGCTGCCAACTTGCAAGGCAGATGTGTATTGCTTGCGGAAGACAATATGCTCAATGCCATGGTAGCCATCAAACTGCTATCTAATTGGGGCATTAAAACCATCCATGCCAAAAACGGCAAAGAGGCGGTGGAACAGGCGGGCACCCAAAGTTTCGACTTCATACTGATGGACATACACATGCCTGAAATGAACGGTTTTGAAGCTACCAAAAATATTCGCGAAACAAGCAACCCGAACAATGCCAAGCCCATTTTTGCCCTTACCGCCGATGTTACCGCCGAGCACCAGGAGGAGTATGCGGGCTACTTTAACGGTTTCCTGAAAAAGCCGATTGAAATAAAAAAGATGCAGGAAGCGTTGGCAGGTATTTAATACCTTACCGTATTACAACAAGCACACTTAACCATAACTTATGGAGCATAACAAGCCGAAGCATAATTTTTTCGAAAGATTATCAGGCAAAATCACCAAGGCCACAGGCAGTTCCTGGGCATTTATCACGGCAATGGTTGTTATCCTTATATGGATAATATCGGGGCCGTTTTTCGGTTTTTCGGATACATGGCAATTGGTGATTAATACAGGTACAACCATTGTAACCTTCCTTATGGTGTTTGTGATACAACACTCCCAAAATAAGGATACCATAGCCATGCAATTGAAGCTGAACGAGCTAATCGCGGCCAACGCCGTAGCCAGCAATCGTTTGGTAAGTATCGAAGACCTGTCTGAGGAAGAATTGGAAACCCTGAAAAAATTTTATGTAAAACTGGCATTATTGGCTAAAGAGGATAAAGAGATATTTTCCACCCATTCGATAGATGAAGCGCTGCGCCGACACGAAGAAAAATATGACGAAAACAGCGACCGGCCCAGTAGTATGAATTGCTAACTATTGCGGAACACTTTCTTTATCCACCTGCACTATGCCTTTGGGGTGCTTTATTTCGTACCAACTAAAATCCTCGTTGGCCTCCAGCCCGTCTCCATACATTACCTGTGTTGGCGTGGTAATACGCACAAATTTTTCGGTATAAAACTTACGCAGTTTTTGGTTCCAAACCAGTTCTTCGGTATTCAGTTCCTCACCTTTCTTGTTCACCACCACCACGCTATCACGTATCAATACGTTTTCCTGCTGCTCGTAGTAACGGGCATACTTGGCGCTCAGGGTGTTATTCACATTCATGCTGTCGTCAAAAAACTCAACGAACAGCTTTTTCTTCATGTCTACGTAGGGGGGCTTGGCTACCTCGTTGCGCACAAATTCTCTGGTAAATAGGCGTGCTTTGGTTTTACCGTTTTCACTATATAGTATAGTTACGTCAAAAGCTTTATCCTCTTGCGCTTCGCCTTTGCTTATTAGGGCATGTATCTCTTTGGGGTCGTTCTTACAGGCCGCTACCGATAATAACAAAACACCCGGAATCAGGCTCCGGGTTATTGTTGTTGAAAGTATATTTAGCAGGCGGTTAATCATATTTACGTTTTACGAACCACTTATCGTTAAGCGACATACCCACGGAGAAACGAACAAAATTTTCGCGAATAAGCCCGTTGGCACGGGTGCCGCGGCTGCCGGTTTCCAAGGCCATGTGTATGCGGTCGGTAGTACGCTTGAACGGCAGGCTGACACCTGCGGTAACCGCATAAACGTTGATATCGGTATTATTCAGCCTCACAGGATCAAGGCCGTAGTAAAAGCCTAATCTGTAAGTTACACGCTGAAAATAGTTGCGCAAAGCGGCGGCATTAGGCGTATACTCACCACCAACCGATACTTTATACGTACTCGCGTTTAAAGAATCTGCATTGCCATAGCTGCGGAAATCGCCCCATTGCGTGGTGCTGAAGTCAACCGCGGCCAGCCATTTTTCGCCGTCCACAAATTGAATACCCGCAGTATAGGTACCCGGTAAATCTATTTTACCGTTTGTTTTCGGATTAAACAGTGAAGTATCGGCATACCCCGTTTTGTTGGAGTAGCTTATCCATATTTCTTCTTTGCTAGCGTTTAGCTGCTGAGCCAGAGCCGCAGTGGCACCAAGTCTTATCTTCTTTTCCTTGGGCAGGCTTATCTCGTACAATGCACCGCCCTTCCAATACACACCGCCTATTTTGGTGGTGCGGCTAAACAGCGAATTGTATACATTGGAAGCGTTATCAACGGTTAACAGGTAAGATAAGCTTTCGGTTGTGCCAAACAGGTAGCCGAAATTAAACCCGACGGACAAACCTTTATACTTGCCTGCAGCGCCTATATACCCGTAACTCAGGGTACCGTCGGTACGATAGCTTTTTACGGAATTACCGTAGCCGGCGATGTCGGAGGTATCATCCATCCAAAAATATTGGCGCGAGAAAGGTTTCAACCCGAAATTCAGCCCCAAATATTTGCCCCCGGGTATACCTATATTCATGTGCGACAGTGTAGCCATGCCGGTTTGGTAACGGTCGTTGCCGGTATAAACGGTTTTCATGCTACCCTCGCCTCCCGCTTCGTAAGTGGTGAGTTTAATATAGCTGTAAGAAGCGGGGTTGTCCGAGTTTACCGCGTAAGGATTTGCATACGCCGAAGACACGGTACCCATACCCTTAAGCAGCGTATTGGCGCCGTTTCTCAGTTCCCCTATTCCGTAGGCGGAATAAGGTGAGTTCTCCCTATTGGCTCTTGAAGATGGTGCTTGTGCAAATGCCTGTAAACCCGCAGTTATGAATAGTCCGGTAGTTATTAAGCGCTTAACGCGAGTATGGAACATTATGTTTCAGAATTATATTTAGACCCTTCAGCAATAAATCGGGGTCTGCAAATATCTTACTTTTCAACCTGCCGGCAAAAAACGGCAAGTCTCCACCGGTTAATATGGCGTTAAAATCGGGGTATTGTTCCAGGTATTGCGCTATCATTCCGTCTATCTCGGCAGCCATACCGTTTACGGCACCACTGCGCATACAGGTTTCGGTATCGTAGCCCAGCAGCAGTATTTCTCCGTCTAAGTCCACTGCGGGCAGTTGGTTGGTAAAGTGCGTCATGGCTTGCAAACGCATGCGCATACCCGGTGATATGGCACCGCCGCGGAAGGCCTTGTTACGCAACACAAAGTTGTAAGTAATGCAAGTACCCAAACTGATTACCAGGCTGCTTTTTTCGGGATACAGGATATAGGCGGCCACTGCCAATGCCAAACGGTCCGCACCCAAAGTACCGGGCGAGGAATAGGCGTTCATTATGGGTAGCGGTGTATTGTTATCTAACCTGATGAAGGCGTTTATTCGGTCTCTCAACTTGGCTTCGGTAGAATTGGACGTGGCCGTTACGGTACACAGAATGATTTTGGTAGGCAAAAACTCATCTACCATAATATCTATACCGTCGGCAGCCTCGCTCTCGGAAAAAGAGCGGGCCTCCACGATTTTGTCGTCCTTACCGAATATAGCTGCTTTTACGCGGCTGTTTCCCCAGTCGATGCAAAGATTAACAGACATGTGTGTTTAGCTTTAGGTCTTATACTGCCCAAAATAGTAAAAAACCTCTTTTCCCGCATGTAAAATTAAAATTATCCCTCCGTAGCCTATAAATTGAGGTCTGAAGCGGAAAGGTCTCGAAAATGGCCGTTCAGTTTTATCCGGGCTTTCATTTCTTCAAGCTCTTGCAGCACGGGGGTAATTTTATTGAGGTGGCGGCGTATATACTCCAGCCGTTGCAGTTCGTTAAACAAGGAAAGCAATTCATATTCCTGCTCGCGGTTAAGCCCTACGAAATGGCCTATGGTATACGATATGACCGAATCTTCTTTTACGGGGAACTTCTCTTCCACATTAAGCAAAGCATAAAGTCTTTTCACCTCTTTCACCACGTTTTGCGCCAATGTGGATTCTCCTTTCTCCGTTACGTTGTGCGGGTAATCCACTATGGCGCCGGAGTATAGCTTATCCGGAATTTCCTTTACCAATTCCAACACCTTAAACACCTTGATACCGCGGGTGCGTATATCCATTCCCCCGTCATCATATTCCTTCACCAACTCCGTAACCTCCAGCAAAGTACCCAATTCTATAGGCGTGTTTTCCAAAACCACAGGTATGCCGAAAGGCTTTTGCTCGGTAATGCATTCTTTTATCAGTTGCTTATACCTCGGCTCAAAAATGTGCAGGTTCAATTGCTCGCCCGGAAACACCACGATATTCAGCGGGAAGACGGGAATAAAGTTCATCATAATACAAGGTTATTCGTTTGCGGCAGGCTCGTGCAACATGGCGTGACGCTGCCAAAGCAAAAAGAACAAATATACGTATACACCGTATTGCACTTCCAAGGTAGGCTCCACAAACAGTGGCACCAGCAATACCAACCATGTTGCAAGAAAGAAAAAACTGCCCCGATGGCGGCGCTTCATACCGCGCAAGGGCCATAGTAACCAAACCAAAAAAATGAATAGCGCAGGTATGCCACAGCCCATTGCCACCATTAAAAACTGGTTGTGCGGCACCAACATGTGCGCCTCATCCACATCGGGGTAATATTCGGCATACCCGTTTTTCATTTCACTTAATATATCGCCGGCACCTACTCCTACCCACGGATTAGCCACAATTTTCTTTAGGGCGATATCATAAGATATAAGGCGGCCCATATCGCTGTAATGCCCCTGTAAGCCGCCTTCGCGAAACAGCCCGTAAGTATATTGCACATAAGCCATACGGTTGCGTAAAGTGGGCGATGTATGGTAGCCTACAACCAATACAGTGATAAGCAGTGCTAAAATTCCCAAGCCCGTTACCTTGCTTTTCCGTAGGGCAATGTACAGTGCATACAGCAGTACAAAAAGGTACAACACCAGTAATCCGGTGCGTGCGGCAAGCAAATGCAGAAAAATGACTATGGCGAATACCACAAAGCCGGTAAAAGCTTTGGCCCCACCCGACAGCCAAGGCCACACAAAGGTGCACCACACCACAAACATGGCCATACAGATGCTTACGCGTATATGGTCTTCGGGCAATGTGGGCAACACATGAGACACGTTGTACCCGCTGATATAATCTACAGGTGCGCCGGCAAAAACATACAAAGAATAAAAAACGCTACACAGCAAGAGCAGCCCTGCCACAAGAGTAAATAACTGCATTTGCCTGCGGGTGTACGCCGGCATAAAGCCAAAGGCCAAAGGCAACAGCAATATGGGCAACTTCACATCGAAGCGTTCGCTCCAGTTAGGCTTGTCCTGCGTCCAAAACCAAGACAGGGCATACAAACCCACCCACGCCACGCCCAACAACCACCACTTGTTGTGCAACCACCGTTTCGGGTGTACATCGCGCAGGGCATTGATACCGAAAAGTATGATACCTATGGAAAGCATGGCCCTGGAGAAAAGAAAACCCGCCAAGGCAAGCAACACACAAAACAGCCCGATGGCGTTTTTTGTCAAAAGTTTATGCTGCGGAAAGGTATTTTTGCCCAACGTATCTTATTATTGTTCTAAAACGTACTTAACCTACTTTTAGTGTCCGGCAAGATAACACAACTTATTTCGGAAATAAAGAACGGCTCTTTTGCCGCATTGGCCCGCGGTATAACCGTGGTTGAAAACGAATTGCAAGGCTATGAAGAGTTGCTGCTGCAACTGAACCAAACGCAGGAAGCCAAACTTGTAGGCATCACCGGCCCACCGGGTGCGGGCAAAAGCACGGTGGTTAATGCCCTGCTCCACCATTGGACCGGCCAAAACAAGAAAGTAGCCGTTGTGGCGGTAGACCCCTCATCGCCTTTTAACTACGGTGCACTGTTGGGCGACCGCATACGCATGGCGGAGTTCTATAACAACCCCAACATATATATACGTTCCTTGGCCAGTCGTGGCGCATTGGGTGGGCTCAGTTCCAAAATCATAGAAATCACCGACCTCATAAAGCAGGCTCCTTTCGATTATATATTGGTGGAAACCGTAGGCGTGGGCCAAAGCGAGGTGGAAATTGCCGGCTTGGCCGATTGTACCATAGTGGCGTTGGTGCCGGAAGCGGGGGACGAGGTGCAGGCTATTAAAGCGGGCATTATGGAAATTGCCAACATATTCGTTTTAAACAAGGCCGACCACGAAACCGCCGAGGCGCTGTTTAATATATTACGGATATTGGTACACGAAAAAGCGAAAGATGGCAATGAAATACCCGTGGTAAAAACTGTCGCGGTACGCAGAGAAGGTATTGAAGACCTCGCCGTAGCCATAGAAAAACAATTACAGGAGCATAAAGGGCTATCGGAAAAACACCTGTATATGCTTACCGAAAAAAGCTGGCAACTGATACAGGCCCAACGCATGCGCGACATTAGTCGTAGTGGCTTGAAAACGGAATTGAGCAAAGCCCTTACCGAGCCGGGATTCAACTTATATAGGTTTGTAAAAGCTCATTTGGCCGACAAATAATATATCATAGCCGCCTATCGTTTTATAACTTTACCGCGCCAAAAAGCATTATGGATTTTTTACCGGCATACGGTCTATACATCATCGGTTTTATCGGTTCCGTTATACTGGCATTGATATTCACCCCCCAGGTTATTAAAATTTCGGGCAAGAATATGCTGTTTGACAAACCGGATAACGAGCGCAAATTCCATAACGGACTGATACCGCATTTGGGAGGTACGGGTATATTTTTCGCCTATATCATCCCTACATCCATATTGATAGGCCGGGATGCCATCCCTAATTGGAGCAATATTATGGCGGCCTTTTTGCTGCTGTTTATCACCGGACTGATAGACGGCTTACACTCGCTAAACGCCACCAAAAAGTTTGCGGCGCAATTGCTGCCGGCTATTATTATTTGCTATGTGGCAGATATGCGACTTATCTCGCTGTATGGACTGCTTGGCATTTATGAGCTACCCTATTTTGTAAGCGTGGCATTCTCGGTGGTGGGCTGCATGTTTATCACCAATGCCTTCAACTTTATAGACGGCGTAGACGGCCTTGCCGCTACCACGGGCATCGTAATGTGCTTGGCACTGGGCATATTTTTGGCAACTGCCGGCAATATCCCGTTTGCGCTGCTGGCTTTCTGCATGGTGGGGGCGTTGGTCGGCTTCCTACGTTTTAACCTTCCTCCCGCAAAAATCTTCATGGGCGATTCGGGATCCTTACCCATAGGCTTTACCATAGCAGTATTGTGTATAGCCTTGGTAAACAGCCATGCCGATATTACAGGCACAAACGCACTGTTAAAGAGCCCCGCCGCCGCACTAGGTATGGCTATAGCGCTGCTTTTTATCATCACCGCAGATTCGGTTCGCGTGTTTGTAGCCCGGCTGTCTAAAGGAGTTTCCCCCTTTCGTGGAGACCGCAACCATATACACCACTACCTGCTGGACGCCAATATGCCCCCCGGCGCGGTGGTTGCCACACTTACCGGTGCGCATGTTATACTGATAGGATTAGCCTATTTCATTCAAGATACAGATATTCACATCAGGGTTGGCGCCATGTTGCTCACCTTTATAATCGGATTTTTCATAATGCGCAGTCGGCGTGTGGGTTAAATACTTGTTACGCCGCACGCCGCATGCGTAAGAACTTGCAGCAATAAATGAGCAGAAAAGGCAAGAAACGTTCCGCATCACGGTCTTTGGGTGGTGCGTGTACGGTTATCTCATAGTGAAAATTGAATTTGGCAAACTTGAACCATGAGTACATGCGCGCCACCACATTTCCTTCTCCGTCGGTGAGTTGTTCCTCGGTATGCAGTACGCTCTTCTTTTTATACTTCAGGTTTATACCGTTTTCAAAAAATATATCCAGTCCCAAACCTAGGTGTGCCTTCATGGTTAAATACGGCACATCGTTTCTATACACGGCTACGGTTTGCATCCAAAAGCCGATACGCTCTATACGATAAACATTACCATCGAGCGTATCCGCTTGAGCCTTATTTACACCCCACCAACCGGTATACTCCATATTCCCCACGGGTTGGCCTCGTTCGTTAATTACCGAGAAACTCCTGTCTCCGCGCGTATTTACAGTGTAATCCATGACCTATCAAAGATACAAATTTGCCATAGGGTTAATAAAACTATCGGTCGAACCTAAACAACTCGGCGTCCTCATTTTTTTTGCCCGTTATCATATCCTTTATAATATCCGCAGCTATGGCGCTAAATGTAATGCCATTACCGCCGTAGCCTAGGGCAAAATAAGTGTTTGGCTTCTCGGGTATGGTTCCTATATAGGGCAGTCCGTCTTTTGTAACCGCAAATGCACCGCACCAACTGTAGTCCATTGTAAGCGGCACATGCGGCACACGCCTGCAAAATGCTTCCTCCAGCATTTTTGCCTTTTTCTTGATAGCGGATGCGGTTATGGACGGCGGATGAAATTCATCGTCTCGCCCGCCCACGAGTATTTTGTCACCACTTACCTTGCGGAAATACATATAAGGATTGGCGGTTTCCCACACCAAGCTGTTTTGGTGCCAAAAATTTTTGTCGCCCAAAGGCTCCGATACAATTGCGTATGTGGTGTGCACGTCCGCTATATTCTTCTCGATATACTTTTGACTTTCGTAACCGCAGGCTATCACCAGCTTTTTTGCCGTTATCTTCAGCCCTTTATCGGTATGCAGGTATACCCTGCCCCGGCCATACTCTATATGTTTTATGTCTGTATTGTTGTAAATACCGTGTCCGTTATCCTTAATTACGCGTAATAAGTTATGCGTAAGCGCATAAGCATCTACCTCGGCACCGACCGCCGAAAACAACGCACCCGGCGCCTCTATGCCAAATTTCTCCATTAGTTCACTTTCGTCCAGCCACGTCACCTCGAAACCATGTTTTTTTCGCAACCGATACTCCTCGTACAGCGGCGACTTGTCCTTTTTAAAACTCGCATATTGCAAACTGGGTTTGGTGCAGAATTCAAATTCCGATTTAAAACGGCCGCAAATAGTGGCCAAAGAATGCACTGCGGCAATAGAAGCCTTATAACTCCTCAAGGCATTTTCTTTGCCTACCAATTCTTGCAATTCTCGCAGTGGTTTATCTATTTCATATTGCAGAAACGAAGTGCTGGCCGCCGTACTGCCGCAACCGGCATGCCTGCGGTCGAACATGGCTATCTTCATGCCCGTATTGCATAGTGTATGTGCTACCAGCGCACCGCTGATGCCCGCTCCGATTATGGCCACATCGGTGCTCAAATCTTCTTTAAGAGAATTGAAGGTATTGATGATACCGTTTTTCATCAGCCAGTAAGGCCGTTGAGAATATAAATTCATATATGGGGGATGGTTATGCGCGTTGTTCTTTATCTACTTCAGCCTCTTTTTGTTGCACACTTTTACTGCCGGTTTCCACTTCCACCTCTTTAATTGTCACCGCGTAATCGTTGGGGTGTATGGCAGAGCCGTATTTCATGGCGTAGGCCTTGGTAAACTCCGCACCCAAATAGAGGATAATGGAAGAATAGTATACCCACACGATAAGTACCACCAGTGAACCTGCCGCCCCATATGTGCTGCCCACATCGGTTTGGGCAATGTAAATACCTATCCCGAATTTACCGATCATAAAAAGCACGGCAGTTACCAAAGCTCCCGAAAACACATCCTTCCATTGAATACGGGCATCGGGCAATACCTTAAATATTACGGCAAATATGGCGGTACTGATACTAAGTGTCAGTAACAGATTAATAATATAAAACACCACTACCGCCACATCTGGAAAACGCTCCTGCAAACCTGCGCTTATACCTTCCACAATACCGGATATGGCCAAGGAAACCAATAACAAAAAGCCAAGGCTTATGATGACGGAAAACGACAAAAAGCGGTTTTGCACCATTTTAAGCCAGCCTTTCTTGGGCTTGGGTTTCAACCCCCAAATGGTATTGATGGAATCCTGTATTTCCGCAAACACAGTGGTGGCACCAATTAGCAGTGTTATGGCACCGATAATTATGGCCAAAGTTCCTTTGTCGTTTATAGCCGCATTCTTGATGATTTCCTGCAACTGCACCGCGGTATCCGGACCGACAAAACCCTCCAGTACCGAATACACTTTACCCGTAACGGCTTCCCGCTCAAAAAACAAGCCGGCGAGGGAAATGATAAGCACCAACAGAGGGCCCATGGAAAATACCGTATAATATGCCAGCGACCCGCTTAACTTGGTGATTTTATCATCACCGAAGCCTTTGAAGGTATCCTTGGTAACCTCCCATATTCCGCGCCATGTAAGTTTTTTTGTCATAACCTACATGCGGTTAAAAAATTTATGCCGTGGGCCTAGGTACCTGCATCTGTCCTTTCGCCAAAATACGCCGCCGCAAGGCCAAAAACGGACGCTCTACCGTGTAATGCAATACCAATGCTGCGGCTATGGCGCAAGCCATACAGATGAAAAAGGTGAGGTTATCTTCCGTGGGCAAACCTACACTTTCAACATATTGCTGCACCATATGATTGATACCCTTGTGTAAAAGGTAAACGGAGTAGGACAATGTGGCTAACCTCGATGTGAGGAAAAAGGAGTATTTGTTAAGCAGGGAGTTTTCGCATACAGCCGATGCCACCATACAGCCGAAGGCCAAGGCTATAAGCGGATAACCGAAAACGGTGGCCCTAAACGTAAGCATATCGCTACAAAAGAAATACGCGGCCGCAATAAGCAATACCCCAAACAATAAAATCAAATTCGCATGGCGACGAATGGCACCGGCCACACGGGGAAAGAAGGAGAAAATACCTGCAACCGCTACGCCGGCCAGCAAACTGTCTAAACGGTTATAGGTGGGATAATAGATATACTTGTACCAATGCAGGCCAAAATTATCCGCATTTGCCGTATCGGTGAGTACCTCCCAACTCACCATACGAAAACCGAAACCCGAAAGAAACAGCGCTAGCAATAACCATAAACCTGCGCGGCGCAGCCGCAAATAATACAGCAGCAATACGGTGAAGGGCAATAGCAGGTAAAACTGCTCTTCTATACACAGAGACCATGCATGAGAAAATGCGCGGTGGTACCTAAGGTCGAGCCCGAAATTTTGCGTAAACGAAAGGTATTTCCAAAGGGGTGCAAACCTGTCGGACTCGCTAAAGCCCGGCAAGAGAAAATACAACGCCAACACTACCCAATAGGCGGGTAGAATTCTGAAAAAACGTTTGATAAAAAATGTCTTAACGGAAAAACTGCCACGCTTCTTGTCTGCAAATATTTGACGAGCGATGAGATAGCCGCTCAACGCGAAAAACAGGTCTACCCCCACCCAGCCGAAGCCACACCATGCATCTACCCACGCGGGGTGCGCAAAAAGCCGGTAATGATATAAAAGCACCAATGTAATGGCTAATGCCCTGAGATGGTCTAAGGCCGGGATTTTATCGTGTTTCATCGCGCGGCAATAAACATACGAACGCTGAAGAACATCATCGGGAAATTTTAATTTTGTGCGCTTTCATCAGCCGCACACGTTCCTCTTCCACTGCGTCAAGATAAAGCGCATACTTATGAGCATCGCTCAGATGGCATAATGCCGAAGTATATTTCAATCCGTTATCTCCCAAATCGTCGGTCAATATCACATCCACGCGATTATCTCCTTTTTCCCACCTATAGGTACGTGTTTTAAGTAGCGCAACAACTTTGGGGTTTTTCTTCCAAGCCACCGTGTCTGTTTTCTCCTTATACTCCGGTGGTCCAAAATGACGTGTCATAACCATATAAAATGCGGTATCGGTATTGGCCATTACGCTTATCAGCGCTTTGTTGTCAAACAGCATTTCCACCCTATTGAACCGACCAAACCAAAATCCCTCGGTATCTTCTACCCATACCCTATACCCCGGTGCAAATTTCGCTCTTCGCTCCACGGCTTCTTTTGTTGTCAGTTCTTCGGATAAGTCGGGCAACACTTCCGCATGATAGTTTCGGGGTACCGGTGGTCTCCTGTTTTTCCACTCCGCATAAATTATGCTATCCCTGTAGTAATCGTTACCCGATGCCTTTGAGCGTTCCCACCATATCTTCCTTTTCTCGATGGTGGAGCCGCCTATTATAAACCCTCGGCTACCATCTTCGTTATCGGAACGGAATGCACCTATATCAAAGTCATGTATTTCCATCTCCTGCGCATATAGCTCGGGAATTGCAAACAATAAACACAGGACAAGCCAATATTTCATTTACTCAAAATAAAAAAAAACTCCTTGAAAGGAGTCTTTTACTTTACTCTATTTATTTCGATGCCCAAATGAAATTGTTATGGTTACTCTGTGGGATATCGAAGTAGGTACAACCTACACGCGCTGAAATAATAATGATGTCTTCAATTTATCGCTGATGGCTTTGCGATAACTGCGCCCTACCGGCAAAGCCTTTTTGCCCATATAAAAATTATAGTTCAGCATATCATCCACTTTATCCAGGTTAATGATATAGGAACGATGTATACGCATAAAATTATGTGCCGATAAAGTGGCTTCTATGCTCTTCATGGTGGATAAGGTAAGCACCGTTTTGTTATCGCAATAAATGCGCACATAGTTCTCCAATCCCTCTATGTACTGTATTTTGTCAAATTCTATTTTTACAAAGTTGTAGTCGGACTTTACAAAGAAATACCGCGGTACCGGCTTGGAAGCTATACGGCGGCGCAGCTTGTCCGTGGTTTTTAGAAAGCGTTCGAAAGACGCCGGCCATACCAGGCAATCGGCCACGTCGTTTTCTACGGCAAGATGCGCATCGCAGGGATTATCCGTTATCATCACTACTTCCGGGGGCGGTTGTATGGATTCGATATGGTCAAAACCTCCTGCCTTTAGCATACCCACATCTGCCAGCACCACATCCGGTGCGCCGTATTTCATATATTGCGTGGCGTTTTCGGTATTCCCGAAGCTGCCCTGCAATTCTATGTCGTTAAGCATAGTGATATGGTCCTCCAAAATCTTTCGCACATTGGCGTCTTCGTGTACTATAATGCAGCTAAATTTCATTGCAGTAAATTTTTAGGTTTAAGGATGATTAAAATTAGAAAGCACACCAACGGCTACGTTCAGTAGTATCCCCCAATTTGGGTGATACGTAATTCGCTTAGCGTCACTACGTGAAACCCTTAGAACAACTCAAACCGAATAATCTTTTTACGCTCCCGGATCTACGGCAAACCTTGTATATTCGGGAGCGATAGGCTAAGGAAATCACTGATTTATCTACGTGATTCACTTAGGCTACCTACGTGGAAATGAATAAGAATTAAATTTGTGTCAATGGAAAGTCCTTTGATTTTCATAAGAAACAGGCGTATTTCCACGCACCTGTTTTGCTTTTCGGTTCTTATTGCCCTATTCGCTTTTCATACGCTTGGGGCACAGCCGCGCATTACCTATCCCCCGCTATATACCAATGACCAACCGAGTGACACTACCCTGATAAAAAAGCTGTTTCGTTCTTACGACACTTTATCCAACCTAAAAAAGAGAAAGGAAGCTATAGCGTTATTAAAAACAATACTGGCCAAAAGCCAAAAAGCCCATTATCGCCGGGGTATTTCCGTGGCCTTAAACAGGTTGGGGAAGGAGTATGTTTTCGAGGGCAAATTCGATACGGCAATATCATACATGAATACGGCGCTGCCCCAAGCCGAACTGCCGGAAAACATCATCAATTCCAATATTCTCTATAACACTATGGGATTAGCCTATTCCGCACTGGGCAAATACGATGAGGCCTTGAAGTATTATTACAAAGCATTGGATGTGGTGGGGCGTGTAAAAATGGATAACGGTACCGACTCGGTGGGGTTGTACTTCAATATCGGCGTGGTATGGGCAAGAATGGAAGAATACAACTATGCCACACGCATGTTTATGGCCGCAAGCAATATTGCGCAACGCACCGGTAATCTTGCGGAAGAAGAACTGACCTACCTGAATATAGGAGAATGCTACAACCGCATGAAGCAATGGGATTTGGCAGAAGACTATTACCGTAAAAGCCTTGCCATAACCAAAAGGCAAAATAAAGCCGGCGGCATATCTTCTGCCTACGCAAGTTTGGCCGAGGTAATGAAGGTAAAGGGCGACTATACTATGGCCTTGCGATACGCCGATAGCGCCGAGGCTATAAATATTACTATCAACATGTCCGCCTATCAGAATTGGCACACCAAAGTGGTACGCGGCGAAATTCTGATGGAAATGGGCAGATATTCCGAAGCCGCACCTATGTTGATAACCGCGGCAAACGAAATCGAGAAAATGAACCACATGGAGCTGAAGGAAGTAATACAGCCCGACGTGGCTCGCCTATATGCCCTTACGCATAACTATAAGCAGGCCTATGGCTATCTTAAAAAGTATAACGATACCAGGGACTCCCTGTTTAAAAAAGAGAAAGCGCGCACGCTGGACGCATGGACCAACCTGCAACTTGTAGAAAAAGATAAGGGCATTTTGGCACAAAAACTATACATAAGCAAGCAAGAGCACCAAATAACACAAAAACGCTACTGGACCGGCGGTACCATTGTGGGCAGCCTTCTCTTGCTTTCGTTAAGCGTGGTGGTGGTGCGCAATCAAAGGCATAAGCAGGTACTGCAAAAAAATGAAATAGACACACTGCGCCATAACCGCGAAATAGCCGAGTTAAAAGCGCAAATGCAAGGCGAAGAGCACGAGCGACAACGTATAGCACACGAACTAAACGACAACATGGCGGCACGCCTATGGGCACTGAAACTGAGCGTGGAACAAATGAAAAGCCAAAACGCAAATATGCCCGGCCGTCACAAACAGATAAGCGAGATATATGACAAGCTTACACTGGCAGCAGCCGACTTACGCAAAACGGCGCATAACCTAATGCCCGACTTGCTGCTGGAAGAAGGCTTGGCTACCGCATTGGCCGCCGCATGCGAAAAAATGAATACCGACCATAAGCCCGAGATAGATTTCAGAGAGTATGGTAACGTGCCGCGTATTGAAAAGGAAATAGAACTCTCCATTTACCGTATGGTACAGGAACTGATGCAGAACGCACTAAAACATGCAAAAAATGCCACTTATGTTTTGGTACAGCTAAGCTGTGCCGGAACGGTGCTAAACATTACGGTGGAAGACAACGGTACGGCGGCGGGCATAAAGGAAAATAAAGGAGGCATAGGCTTACAACGCATAAAAAAGCGAACCATCGCGTTGCGCGGACACTTTGACCTGCAATGTATGCCGGGTAAAGGCACTACCGCGTACCTGGAATTTGACCTACAGCATTTCCTTTGATTACATTTGCAAACGAGGGGCAAACATGAAGAGCAAATTGAGTAGAAAAATATTATACGTTGTTATCATACTCTTGATGAGTATCGGTACTGCGCGTGCCCAAGACCAAACGAGTGTTATCAACTTCCCCGAATACCGGTTCTCCGGCCCTGCGGACACCAATACCGTGAAAAGATTGCTAGCCCTTGCCGACTCGTTGCAACAAACGGATGTGGAAGGGTCTCTGCGCCTAAGTATTGCAGCGTATAAAAAAAGTAAAGAACTGAATTTCAAGCGGCTGATTTTCGTATCGCTTACGCGTATAGGCACCTTATACCAGGCTATTGGTCGGCCCCAAGTGGCATTAGATTATCTGATGGCTGCGGCTCCGTATACCAATTTGCCGGAAACCAAGTCATACATCAATATCTACTATAACGAAATAGCGGTATCCTACTCGGCCATAGGCAAGTACGAAAATGCCTTAAAATATTATTATAAGGCTTTGGAGGCCATCCGAAACGTGAAAGTAACCAACGGTACCGATTCGGTAGGGTTGCTGAATAATGTAGGTATACTCTGGGCACGCATGGAAGAGATGAACTATGCGCTGCAAAATTTTAAAATGGCCGAGGTTATTGCCACCCGAAACAAGGATACCGCGCAGTTGCCCATGACTTACCTGAACATAGCCGAAAGCTACTATCACCTTAAAAAAATCGACTCTGCGGAACTGTTTTATCTGAAAACACTAAAACTTACCGAGGGCCGCAATATGCCCCGGCCGGCAAGCACGGCAATCGCGGGACTGGCCGGTGTATTTAAAGAACGTAAAGAATATGAAAAGGCACTTGCTTACCTTAACAAGGCCATGTCGGTTTCCGAAGAACAACATCTCTCGGCATACGCGCTTCTTCTGTTACGTGCAGCGGTAGGCGATGTATACTTAGCCATGGGCGACTACAAACGCTCCCGCCCCATACTGACCGAAGCACTTGCCGAAGCAGAGAAGATGAACCACGAAGAACTTATTGAAACCTTGGAACCCAAAGTGGCCGAAGTATACGCGGCACTAGGCGACTATCAACCGGCATACAGGCATCTTAATCATTACCTGGAAATAAAAGACTCGCTTTATCGCCGGGAAAAAGCGCGCTCTCTTGAAGTGTGGATGAATGCGCGCATGGCCGAAAAAAACAAAGCCATGCTTGCACAGAAACTATACATCACCCGGCAAGACAGTAAACTGCAACAGCAAAACTTCCTGATTGGCGGTACGGTGCTGGGTGCATTATTATTACTTTCGGTAAGCTTTGCCGTAGTACGCAACTACAAACACAAACAGGCCATACAACAGGCCGAAATACAAAAACTGGAACAAACACGGGAAATAACACAGCTTAAGGCGCGGGTACGCGGCGAAGAACAAGAGCGCCAGCGCATAGCTCGGGAGTTGCACGATAATATTGCGGGACAGCTCTGGGCCATAAAATTAAATGTGGACAACCTTAAAAACGCCGACGACGATAACCCCGATTACGATAAAAGTCTCAACAACATATTCAACCAACTGACCGATGCCGCAAAGGATTTGCGTAAAACCGCGCACAATCTTATGCCCGACCTATTGCTTGAAGAAGGCTTGGCCGCCGCTTTGGCATCCCTTTGCGAGAAGACAGGCAATAATACCAAGCTGGATGTATCTTTCCAGGAATATGGCAGCCTGCCCCGCATGGATAAAGAGATAGAACTATCCATATACCGGATGGTGCAGGAACTGATACAAAACGTAATGAAGCATGCCAAAGACGCCACTCAACTGCTGGTGCAACTGAGCTGTGCCAATGACATGCTCAATATTACCGTGGAAGATAACGGTAGCGCCCAAAACATATCTTTTGAAGAAGGCGGCATGGGCTTGCAACAAATAAGAAAAAGAACACAGGCCTTAAGAGGCCATTTTGACCTGCAAACTGTTCCGGGTAAGGGTACAACCGCGTACCTTGAATTTGATTTACAGCAACTGCAATAAAAGAAAAACAGATGATTAAAATAGCGATAACAGATGATCATCCGTTGGTGATAGACGGGCTGCTTACGGCCTTTCGCGATGTACCGGATATACAGATAACGGGAACATACAATACCGGGGCCGAGCTGTTGAACGGCCTGCAATCCGACCCGGCCGAAGTATTGCTGCTGGACCTGCAACTGCCCGACCGCAACGGCAGCGAATTGGTCCCCATCATCCTGCAACAATACCCCGGCATGCATATCATCATCCTAAGCGGCATAGAATCGTCGCCCTACATCAAAGAAATGATGCAGAAAGGATGCAAAGGTTATTTGCTGAAAAGCAACACCGGTAAAGAAACGTTACTGGCGGCCATCAAAGAGGTATACGACGGCGGGCTGTATATAGAGGCTTCACTAAAAGAACAATTGCTGCACGAAATGCTTGCGGCCAAAAGAAGAATGGACAAATTAAACCCCAAAATCACACAGCGTGAAATGGAGGTTTTAAAGCTGATAATGGAGGAATTGAATAACCAGGAAATTGCCGACCGCTTATTTATCAGCTTACGCACAGTGGAAACACATCGCTATAACCTGCTGCAAAAACTGAACGCCAAAAATACGGCGGGACTGTTGCGCATAGCCCGTCAAATGGGCATAGGATAACTCTTGCACGGGATGAGCGACACTGCCGGCATTGATTTTGTGCCTGTATTGTCGTTTTCATCCATGTTGTTATAGGTATCTTGCAAGTAATGAAGTATTCAAATGCATTTGTTTTTTTCCCGTTTACACTCGTTCTTTTTACAAGTTTCTTATGGTTGCCCCTTGTGGGCAGGGCACAATTTGGCGATTCCGTGCATTATCACGCCAAATTCATCTCTACCGCTACCGTAAACAATACCGATGCCGGCAGTACGTTTTTATCTAACCAGGCTGCAAGGTTTTCGATAAGAAAAAAGAAAGTGGAACTAAACTCCTCTTCATCCTGGATATACGGCACGCAACAAACAACGCTCACCAACAACGATGTGAATACGACCCTTGATTTTAACCTGCTGAAGGACACCGGCAAACTATACTATTGGGGATTGGCCAACTATAGTTCCAACCTATCGCTTAAAATCAACAACCAGTTTCAAACGGGTGCCGGTATTGCCTACGACATTATTAACCGACCGGGCAAATACATCAACATCAGCGATGGCTTCATTTACGAGTATAGCGACATATTTGTGCAAGACACTGTGCAGGAAATATATGGTACAATAAGAAACTCTTTACGCCTGCAATTTTCTTGGACGGTTAAGGATGTACTTACCTTTAGCGGGTCGGGCTTCTACCAGCCGTCATTATTAAACGGCAGCGATTTTATCATCCGTGCCAATGTGGGGTTGGCCGTAAAACTCAACAGGTGGCTGAGTATAACGTCCGCTTTCACCTACAATAAATTCAACCGTACCAAGAAAGAGAATGCATTGTTCACCTATGGCCTCACCCTAGAACACTTCTTTTAAACTACGGGGTTAAGGAATTGTGTAGCAAATGTTACCCGCCGGTTATGTGTGCGTTATATCCGGCTTAACACGATTTACGGATATTGTTTGCCCGATAAATTGCCGCATAACTTTTAAAACCACGGTTATGATACAAGAAAAACTGAACGGCGAAATACTCGCCTCGGAACAAGAAAACGAGGAGATAGAAAACATTGAGGAAACGGAAAATGAAAACCTAGAAGAGGAAACCGAAGACGAGGAAGAACTTGCGGACTATGACGAGGAAGAAACCACGGACGGAAACGAAGAAGAAAACTAAAAAATAAGGGGCTTATGATTCATAAGCCCCTTGTTTTTTAAAAGTGTTCTAATCGGCCGTTCTGCGTATAAAACCCAAAAGCAGGGATATAACGGCTATTACAAGCAGGATGTGTATGATGCTGCCCGCATCGTAAACGAAGGCGCCCAACAACCATCCTATTACCAATATTACGGCGATGATATACAGTAGTGATCTCATAATTACAGGTTTTTTTGTTACAAGAATTATGATTTAAATACTGTGCCAACATCGGCAGCCGGTTACAAAGTCGACGTTATCCACCAGGTGTTACCCTGCGGGTCCACAACACCTCCGCTTCTTCCGTAGTCTTGGTCGCGGGGCTCCATTACGGATGTGGCACCGTTCTCCAATGCCAGCCTATACGCCACATCGGCATCTTGCACGTATACAAACATGCCTGCCGTTTGTGTGGGGTATTGCTCGGAACTGCCTGCAAACATGATGACACTGTCTCCTATAAATACTTCGGCGTGCATGATACCGCCGGCATCGTTGGGCACTAGCATCTTTTCTTTGGCACCCAATACGGTTTTCATGAAATCCATGAGTTGTTGCGGGTCTGCTACAATCAGGTAAGGCATTACGCTGTTATATCCTTCGGGAATCTTCATAATGGTATTTTTCGGTCAATTTAAACATTATACTGCCGCCTTAAGAAGAAAAATTAAAATTATTCGTATCTTAATATTCCCTCAATCCATTATATGCCTATCAAACTCGCCCTTACCCTGCTGTTATTTTTCACAACGCTTTCTGCCGAGGCACAATATCGGCGAGCACTTCAAGATTTTTACAATCAAAAGTCAATAGTATCCGGTCGGTTTGGACGGAGGCTTACCTTGGGCGGCGGCCTACGCTTCATAAGCGGTAAAGTAACGCTGGACTATTTGGGGCGAGACAACAATACAGGTGCCTATATGGATACCTCATTGCAAGTGCCGCTTAGAACAAAGCCATCCTTTGCTTTATACATAGGTTCTTATTTCCCCGTAACCACCATCGGAGAAAACGGAATGATAGTGGTGAATACCGAGCTGATGGCGGCTGTGGCCAATCTTACGTACGACAGTATTTCCTTTTTGGGCAGTCGAGATTATGCCGCAGAATTTTCCACCTACAAATTCGGGGCTTTGCTGTCATTGGAATACCGGGTAGGCGGAGATGTAACGCTGAGCAAAGGCGATGGTACCATGTTTACCTTGGCAGCGGGGCTTAACCCTTGCGGCGTTACCTCCGGCGATTACAATAAAATTCCCCCTTATAAAATCATCCCCTTTATAAAAGCCGAACTGGGCTTTTTTGCGGGCATGGCCGTTAAAGTTCGCGGTATTATGTATTTCGGGAATTCGGGCTACGAAAAAAACAGGACTTGGAACCTTACCAATACCGAGGGTGTGGGCGATTACCTAGAAACTTATATTGCGGGCAGCAACGGTGCGGAGCTGGGCTTGGTAATAATGCCGTTCTCGGTAATGTGGAATCGCAGATAACCTATTAGACGGCACGGTTATTTATCGCTATTTTTGCGTTAATCTTATGGCAAATCCGGATAAGAAGAAAAGAAGACGGAAACTATTTATAGGCTTGGCGGTTGTGGCATTGGCCATGGCCATATTTGCCGTACTCAAAAACAAGCATGAAGAGACAGAGTATAACTATTACGCTTACTACACGGGTGTAAAGGGCTTGCAAGCCTCATCGCCGGTGGAAATGAAGGGCGTACGTATCGGTAGTATCGAGGATGTGACACTGGATGACAACGGACTGGTAAAGGTAAACATTGCCATACCCCGCGATTTGCGCCTGCCAGACGGCACTGTGGCTCTGTTGGTTTCCAACGGTGTAATGGGCGACAAAAGTATACGGCTGATACCCGGTACCGGTGAAGCTTTGGTACCCGATTGGGGAGAACTACCCACAGCTTTTGACACCAGCGTTATGCCCGCATCGGAACAGGTGACCCCTTATGTGGAAACGGCAAAATATTACCTCAAATCTGCCGACAGTACCCTGACTGCGATTAATGCGTTGGTTCAGGGCGGATTTGTGCGCAAACTTACCTACTCGCTCATATCGTTTGAAGCATCCACAAGAGAGTATGCCGCCCTTGGTGCTCGCTACAACAAGGATTGCGATACAATAGCCAATGCCATAGATGGCGCACATAACGCCGTAAGCAAACTCGCCGCCAAGAACAACAGTATAGACAGTACCATCAAGCAGGCAGACCGCAAAACGGCCAACTTAGCGACATCCGGCGCAATCAGGGAAAATTTTGCATCGCTACATCAAAACATACGCAGCCTCAACAGAACAGTAAAGGGTATTAATAACAGCGATACCGGCTTGGGCAAATATGTGAACGACAAAAGCACCTATAACAACGCCACAGGCAGGATGGAGCAAACCAACGCTTCCATGCAAGACTTAAAAGACCATCCACACGGCTTCTCCATATTGGGCGGTAAAAAGAAAAAGAAAAACTAACTACCGCTTATTAAATAGGTACATAATTCGGAAACTGAACAACCCGTTGAACTGTAAGTTACCCTGCCCGTATCCCAATGGTATCTTATCAAAATCGCGAATGGTGGCAACGGAGGATTGATAACGGCCTTTAATAAAAAGCCCCGAGCCTATCTGGAAACCCGCATCAAGTATAAAACTGTAATCCTCTTTACGGAAAGGGTGCCGGGCCGGGTCTAAAAAAATCGGTTGGTCTGTAAGCACGTCCTCTTTCGAATTGAGCAATTGCGCGTATGCGCCACCTACGCCTATGGTTAGTTGGTCGGTAATCACGGCGTTTATTACCACGGGTACTTCCACATAATTCAAATCCAGGTAGTATTTTTCTATTGCCGTACCTACATAGGCCGATTCAAATACCTTTACTCCCCTACTGCCCTTTTGCGTATATAAAAACTCCAGGCTGCCCAAAAACGTGCGGGAAAAGCGCGCATACACCGTGGCGCCGGCACTAAGACCTACCTTATGATAGCCGCCATAGGTATCGCCTTCAACGGTACTAAAATTGGCACCCAGCAAGAGGCCGCCGTAAAACGTACGCTCATCGTTATCATCGGTAAAGTAGCCCCTGCTTTGCGCCGCGACATCAACGCTACCTGATAACCACACCAAAAAAATCAATGGCAACAGTTTGCCGTACCAAGTACACATAACACCTCAAATTTACTGAAACATAAACGTAGCCGGCATGTTTTTCTTATTATTACGCAGTTATGCAACACAACGATGCGGATATAATTGTGGCCGGCGCCGGTATTGCGGGGCTGATGGCAGCAAGTATGCTGGCAGAGGCCGGAAAAAAAGTATTGGTATTGGAGGCTCGCGACCGCATAGGCGGACGGATACACACGTTAGCCGATGCCGGCTTTTCAATGACCGCCGAAGCGGGAGCTGAATTCATACACGGTAAACTCCCTTTCTCATTTCAACTTACCGACGAAGCAGGTATAGCTCGTAAAGAGGCCAAAGGTAAAATAGCCGAACTGCGCGATGGCAAGTTGACCATACAGGAAGATTTTGTGGAGGATGACGAACGCCTGCCAATGTATCTAAAGGCACTTAAAGAAGACATGACGGTACAGGCGTTTCTCGACAAATATTTCCCCAATGAAAGCGACAGGGAATTGAGGCAATCTATTAAACGGTTTATTGAAGGGTACGAAGCCGCAGATGCCTATAGGGCAAGCATATTAGCCATGCGTGAGGATATTTTGGGTGATGATTTTGAATCGCAGTACAGGCCCGAAGGCGGCTACACGCCGATAGTTCGGTTTTTACATGGGAAGCTCAGGTCCGCAGGCGGGGCCGTCGTACTTTCTGCCGTTGTAAAAGAAATAGCGCATCAACCGGGAAATGTAACCGTTACCACGGCACACGGTAAAGCATACCGGGCGAAAAAATTGCTCGTTACCTTACCCTTAGGTGTGCTACAAGCCCCACCCGAGGCTATAGCGGCGGTAAAGTTCCTGCCCCAAATAAACAGGCACCTTAACGCTTTGCAACAATTGGGCAACGGTAAAGTGCTAAAGGTGTTGCTGGAATTTGACGAAATATTTAAACAAGAACAGGCTTCACAATTGCAAGGTATCGCATTCTTGTTTTCCGAGGAACGAATACCTACTTGGTGGACTCAGGCCCCGGAGTATACCGGTTTACTCACGGGTTGGTTGGGCGGGCCGGGTACCGATGCGTTCAAGGATTTGGACGAAGAAAAAATATTGGCTACGGCGCTGCATTCTTTGGCTACGATATTGGGCACACAAGAGGCACAACTGCGTAGCCGTTTAAAGGCACATTACATTGCCAACTGGCAAGCCGAGCCGTTTACTTTGGGTGCGTATAGTTATGCCACACCCGAAAGAGGAGCGGCATTGAAGATATTGAGGGAGCCTGTAAACAATACCATATACTTTGGCGGGGAAGCCATATACGAAGGCCCTTATACCGGCACGGCCGAGGCTGCGCTTACAAGCGCCGTAAACGTAGTGAAAGAAATGCTTAATGATTAATAAGCACTGCCGCCCGTACCGCCCATGAATATGTAAGTAATCTTAAACGTAATCATGTTATTGTACTGCTCAGCACGGCCAAAGCCCGGGGGCACGTTCGTTGTTTCGCGCACGGGAAAAAGGGAGTAATTGAACCGCATACCCGCGAACAGCCCTTTCCACAAACGCACATTGCCCGATAACAGGAAATTGATATCATACTTTTTAAAAGGGAACTTATCAAAGTCTACGTTTTGGTTAGGGTCGGTTTGCGCGGTTTCGGTTTGGTTAATGATTTGAGAATAAGAAAATCCTGCACCAAAGTGATTGTTATGCTTATCGAAATACCAAAAATGGATAGGCACTTCGGCATAATTCATATTCACCTTATAGTTCAGTATTTTAAAGGATTGGTTGCTGGAGTTGAGCGGTGCATTACCGTTGCTGCCTTTTTGCGAGTATAGTATCTCCATGCTCGCGGCAATGTTTTCCCATACACGCATATATACGCCCGCACCGGCGGTAAAGCCTGTTTTATTATACCCGGCATAGTTATCTCCGTCTATCTGCGATAATGTAAGGCCACCCGTAAGCGCGCCATAAAACGTGCGCGTATCTTCCAAATAATTATACTGGGCTTTCGCTGCGGGCATCATAGCCATGGTCAAACCTATCAGAACTAATATTTTTTTCATTGCGCTGTAAACTTAAGTGTTTTTTAGAATGTTCTTCCTTCAAGCTCTTCCACTTTCTGCTTCAGGTGCGGCGGAAAAGGTACTTTTTGGTGCGTGGTAAAATCATAAACCACAATCACGTCTTCGGCGGTTGCAGCCACTTCACCCGCTTCGTTTAATATGCGGTGGCTCACACCGAAGCTGGATGTTTTTATAAATCCTATCCTTGCTTCCACTATAATGCTGCCCGGATAAAACAAGGGCTTGATGAATTGGCAAGAGGTTGTGGCCAATATCGGCCCTATTTTATCCTCGTTCAGCATTCGCTCCAAACCAATGGTTTCCCAATAGTTAACGCGAGAAGCCTGAATATATTTGAAGTAAGACACATTGTTGATATGACCGAAAAGGTCCATTTCACTCCAATCGAGCCTCAACGATAGCTTTACGGGATAATGTTCCATGAATCGGTTTATTCTTTGGTAATGATGATTTTCTCCGTGGCGGTATGGTCTGAAAACTTCAATTGCATAAAATACAATCCGCTGCTCAGGTTACCCAATTCAAAAGTATAAAATCCTCTTTGCGGCATTGCTTCTATGCGGCTGATGTTGCGTCCGTAGGCATCTGTAATTCGGATGTATTCCAACCCTTCGGCCGTGTGCGTAAAGCCGATGTTTATTTTACCCCGTGACGGATTGGGATAAACCACATACTCGTTCTTGATAATTTGCCCGGGGTAATTGAGCACCTCGGGGTGACGTGTCAGGTCATACGAACTGCCGAATATTTCCAAATTGCTACGCATCAGGCTCACCTGCCCCTTTGTAAACATGCGTTGACAGTTATCGTCGGTATAATCCATATAGTTCATGAACATGATACCCGGGGCGGAATTGGAACAGCCATCGGTTTTAGGGAAAGCCGGGCAACCATAGGTTGGGTTCGATTGCGGGGGTGTGTCTTCTATCCCGTCGTCTTCTCCGCCGGTGTTCGGGCATTTCCCGTCATCATCTCCCCATGTATGTCTTAATTCAAAATAATGCCCCAACTCATGCGTCAATGTCCTTCCCCTGAAGTTGAAGATGCTGCCCCATGCCTTATAGTTCAGTACAATACCTTCCTCTTCTTCAGGCAAATTATAATAGTCTATCAGCGAGGGTGGCAAAGTAAGCCCGAGTATATTGGATGGACTGCCTTTTTCCAATGTATTGATGACCCAGATATTAAGGTATGTGGCAGGGTCCCATGCGGGCAGCCCGTCGGATACTCTGTATTTGGCATCGCTAAAGCCTTCACCCGAGCCTCGAAATCCGTCCAGGCTAAAGCCCTGCAAGGCTGTGGCCAAATATTCATACCCCGGCGTGGCCGACCCATCAGGTGCCGTATGTGCCAAGGCAAAACGTATACCCGCGTTACCTATTAACGATTTAAATGCTGCAGGCACAGTGGCCGTATCTGTATTGGATGCGGTAAAGTCTCGATTGATGACCGCCATTTGCGAATCTACATAGCGCTGCAAACCCGTTTCACCGCCCAATTGGTTGAGCTGCGATGCGGTAAGCACCACATGAAAAACCACGGGTATGGTATACACCTCGTTGCTCGCCGTGGTCTTGAATGCGGATGTCGTTTGCCGCAAGGTATCTCTATACAGGAGATATTCTTTATTGGTAAATCGCTCACCGAGCGCCGGCACGCCGCATTTGGGTGTTTGCGCACGGGCTGTCGTAAAAAAGAGTGTACAAAGTAAAGCAGACAACAATCCGCATTTCCTACCAATCGCCATCATAACCGCGTAAAGATAAGGAAGATTGCAGGTAACGCCTCAAATGAAGAAGACCGGCGCGGCGCCGGTCTTCAAATAAGATATAACCATGACAAGACTTATTGCGCCAGCAACTCGTCCAGGTTATCCATGCCCATGGTAAAGCCTTCTTTAAAGCCCATCTGCAGTAATACATCCATATCGGCCACGTCGTTAAACTTCAGTTCTATGCTTACTTTGGTCTTATTGCCTGCTTCGGCAAACGTGTTCGTCCATGTGGTGCGGGGCATACTTGTGTTGATATTACCGTTCTCATCACAAAAGGCATCGGTACCCGAAAAGCTTTGCATGGGGAATATGGATTTGTATTCCACACAAGACCAGTGTTTCTCACCTTCGGGGCCTACCATGGCGTATAGCCATTTGCCACCTTCTCTAAATTCCTGGCTCTTGGTTTCGGCTTTCCAAGGTTTGGGTGCCCACCATTTGTCCAGTATTTCGCTTTGTGTCCACGCGGGCCATACTTGCGACAGTGGTGCGGCAAATTCGCGCTCCACGTTAATGGTCTTATTTTCTTTACTTACGGTGAAATTCATAGTATTTATTTTTTAGGTTGATTAATCGTATTTCATTGCGGGGTAATCCAAAAGGCGGCGCCACAAAGCGAGTTGCCCTATCATACTTGCTTCCCTATACAGCGTAAACACCAGCACATCAAACCACGGCCAACTCATACCGCCCATATCCAATTTACTGTCAAGCTTGTTATCGTCAATATTTAACAAGGCTTCGCGGGCAAAGGGTGTTACGGTTTCCCAGTCGGCCAAATATTGCGCGGCTGTAGGATAGCGTACATCGGCCTTGATTCCCGTATTATTGGCAAACAGTTCCGCGCCGGTTTGCTTTAAGTCCGGGCGAACTTCAGAGGCCATAAGGTAGCGTTGCGCCACAATGGCACCGGCCAGCCATGCCATGTGATTGGCGGGGGTATCAAGACGCTTGTGCATATCATCATCGGATATGCCGGCCAATGCCCTGCCCAAAAAATCGGTCTGCATGTCAAAAAGGGCCAACAATCCCTCGGTACGTGTACTTGCTGTTTTTATCTCCATTTTGCTTATGGTTTAGAAAAACAAAGCTACCGGCTATTATGCAACCGAAAGGTGTTGTATCGAGACAATATGAGGGGGTATTTGCGACAACACAGCTTTAAGCGGCTTTCGTTACCAAAGCCGTTCGTTTATGTATTCGCGTATATGAGCTATGTGGTGCTCGTCATGTTCTGCCACAAAATAGAGGTGGTCTACAAGGCGCATGGGTTGTTTTAGGCGCGGATGCATGCTCGTCATCAACAACTCTTCTTCCGTAATGCCGTCTAACAATTTAAGTGTCTTTTTACGGGCATCCCCAAACTTTTGCAGCAGGTCCGCAATTTCATACTCATTAAACTTGCCTTCCTCCGTGGCTTTGTTATCCAAATCTGCCGGTGTCAGTTCGGGCTTCTCCACTTCAAAATCAAATATGCGTTCCCGCCACAATTCTTCCAGCACTATCAAGTGGCCTATATGCTCTTTCACCGACCATTTACCGTCCGGCTTCCGGGACAGCATGTCTTCCGATACATCGGTAACCGCCACCTCCAATTCTGCGGGTGCATTCTTTAATTGCTCAAACAGGGATTTGTACTTATCGGGTCCGAAGTCAAAATCAAACTTGCGTTCAAACCATTTCGGTTTTCTCATGGTCCTGCTTTTTGGTTAAACAAATTTCAGAAAAACCGGTCAACCGGCACAGATACAATTGTGGCTCCGAAACACCATAACAGTTAGGCCGGTAATCTTAACATCTTTTAACAAGATGGCATTAAACGTTTCAATCCCGTAAGCATCTAATCCATATCAACAAACTACAAAGGATATGAGACGGATTACGGTATTGATAGGTGCAGTGGTATTATTGGCATCTTGTAACAGCGGCAGAACCAATGCCGCATTGGAAGCACAACAAAAAACCATAGATGAGCTGAAAACGGAAATAGCCAAACAACGCATTATAGACTCCATGAGCAGGGTGCATGAGCTTGCGGCAACCAAGCCCGATGAAGAAAAACCCATAGTGGTAAAACGAGTGGTACGCAGTACGCCCAAAACGGTTGCCGCATCCAATAGCGACGGATATGCGGGCTATAGCAATAACCCTGCACCTGTGGTACAACCTACATATAACGAGCCGGCACCTGTGTACCAAGACCCCGTACCCCAACCCCAACAACAGAAAAAGGGCTGGAGTGCGAAAGCCAAGGGCGGTACCATTGGAGCAGGTGTGGGCGCGGTGGCCGGTGCCATCATACATAAAAGGCAGCCCGCAGTGGGTGCGGTGGTAGGCGGTATATTAGGTGCCGGAGCCGGTGTGGGCGTAGGTGCCGTAATAGATAAAAAACAAGGCAGATAACAGGCAATATAAACGGGAAACGCAGGGCCGCTTTTTAGCGGCCCTTTTTTTTGTGGAATGCCCTCATTAAAATACTACTTTTTTCACATTTCCCTTTTCAAGTAAGGTTGCAAACTTGCGCAGCGATCACACCAAGAAGCACACGCTAAAAAACAAAAACGATAATTATGAAAAAAACAATCACTTCCGCCCTATTGGCCACAGCGGTTATGCTAAGCATATCTTCCTGCAGCAAAGAGGAACAACCAAAAAAAGAAGAACCTAAGCAAACGGAGTACAAGTGCGCTTCTTGCACTACTGCACCCGAGGCACTTGCCGCCAACGATGCCTTGAGCAAAGGTGTGTATAAAGGAATTATCATCGGCTCTACAGGCACCATAAAATTCGCAGTACAAAACGGAACAAACGATATAACGGCAACTTTGGTAATCGATGGCAAAACCGTAACACTAACATCATCCGTATCCTGGACGGCAGGGCAACCTTATGTAGCCCCATTCACCGGAACCATGGACGGCCAACCCGTAAGCATAGTCTTCTCCGTTCAGGAAAACGGCGGCAGCCCTATGATTACATCATCAAACATACCCGGCCATGCCAACGCGGTATTCACGCTGGTTAAAGAAACATCGGATGCGCTCATAGAGTGTTTTGAAGGAAAGTACAGCACAACCAAACCCGAAAACGGCACCTTCAATATCGTTTTATCCAGAAAATTGGGCAAGTTTGGCGGTATAGCCCGCGAAAACGGTACTACCGACGAGGATGACATCAGCGGCACCATAGACAACGGAGTGATTAAAGATGAAAAAGGCCGCGTATTGGGCAATCTTAACGGCGATAATATCACAGGCAGTTTCCAAGACAGCAACGGCCAAACGGTGACAATAGAAGGCAAAAGGACACTTTAAAGGCGAGCAAAAAATAAGCGCACATAAAAAAGGGTTATTCGATTGAATAACCCTTTTTACTTTAAGTATATTTAACGAAAAAAGACGAGTCTGCTTGCTATGGACAAAATCAATTCATTGGCCATAATAGAAGATGATGCCAAAGTACGTGGCTATCTTACCGATGAAGTGGAACGGCATTTCGACATTTCCGTGAGGCAATTTGCCGATGGCGAAAGCGCCCTAAAAGAATTGATTGAAGCGCCCACCGATATCGCACTCTTTGACATTCACTTACCCGGCATTGACGGAATAGAATGTATCCGCAGATTAAAAGCCGCACATCCGCGGATGCAATTGATGGTGCTCACGGTGTTTGACAATGCCACCACCGTTTTTGATGCATTAAGGGCAGGTGCGGTGAGCTACTTGTTAAAGACCACTCCATCGGAAAAAATAGTGGAAGCCATTTTGGAAGTTGCCAACGGCGGCTCACCCATAAGCAGCCAAATAGCACGCCGGGTAATTGAAAGCTTCTTTGTGAAAGAGCGAACCAATCATCACTACGTGGAGCTGTCGCGCAGAGAACAGGAAATACTTGAATTTTTGAGTAAAGGCTATCGCTACAAGGAGATTGCGGAAAAATTATTTATCAGCATCGAAACGGTGCGTACACACATCCGTAATACTTACGAAAAGCTACAGGTAAACTCAAGGATTGAAGCACTGAGGAAAACAGGGTTGATGTAACCGCTTACAATATAGGCGCGCATATGGCCGATATAGGTATTGTAAGAGTAAAGCGGGTTTCGTTGCCCATAATCGAATCCACTTTTAATTGACCATTGAGACGGCTTACACGATACCGTATATTTCGAAGGCCGTTGCCCTCGTAGGTTTTACTCACGTCAAACCCCACTCCGTCGTCTATAACGGTAATAACCATATCGGTATCATTCAGTTCTCCGGACACCGATATATTTTTTGCATGGCTGTGTTTTACCGCGTTGTGAACCATTTCTCTGACAATCATCAACAGGTTTCTTCCCTGCTCGTTATTAATAGGCAGATGATTGCCGGCTTCCGGCAGCGAGATTTTATACTCAATGCCCGAATATTCCAAAAGTTTATTCAAATGCTCTCGCAGATACGACAACAAATGCTCAAGGGTTTTATCGCCACGGTTAAGGCTCCAAATAATCTCGTCCATACTGTCTATCAGTTTCCTGCTCGTCACCGTTATATCTTCCAGTTCGGGCATGTTGTTCTTACCCATGTTTCCGTTGCGTTTGGCCAATCGGCTCATTAAGGTGATTTGTGTCAGCCCGGCGGCAATATCATCGTGCATCTCCCTGCTTATGCGTTCGCGCTCCTGTTCCAGCGCTCTCTGATATTTTAGTTCGGCAATTTGCAATTTAAGCTTGCGCTGTGCTATTTTGCGTGTTATGAAAACAATCCCGGTAATAGCCATGAGGGTCAAGAGGATATAAAAAGCGGGAGTTTGCCAAAAAGGCGGGTTAATTACGATTGTGATGCTTTCCCATGGGCTAAAGACATTTTCGCCGTTTATACCCCTAACCTTTAAAACATATTTCCCCGGCTGTAAATTGCTATACCTTATATTCTTCTCGTATGAAACTATAGGATGGTTATCCCACCCCATGAGTTGGTAATGTAAACGATTGGCATCAGGCAGCGTATAATCAAGAACGGCATATTTGAAACTCAGGTTGTTTCTGTAATAAGGCAATTCTATTGTTTTGTTAGGTAACTGCACTGCATTGGGCCTATACTGTGTATCGTTTACGTTTATACGCGACAGGGCTACAGCAGGTATGCTCGATGGTTTTTTTACAGCTTCGGGATTAAATAGGTTAAAGCCCTTGATACCCCCAAAATAAAAATTGCCCGAACGCCCTTTATAATAGGCCCCCGTATTGAATTCATTACTCTGAAGGCCGTTTTTGTAATTGTAGTTTACAAAGCTGCTCTTAGCTTTGTCATACATACTGAGCCCGCCGTTTGTGCTTACCCACAAACAATTATTGGTGTCTTCCAATATGCCATAGATGTAGTCATTTGCCAACCCGCTTTTTTTGTCATACATCCGGTAGGTATTTCTTTCGGTGTCAAATTTTAAAAGCCCCAGCCCCGAACCAATCCAAATGACAGCTTTGTTTTGTTGGTCTTTATGGATGCATTTCAGTTCACGGTTTCTAAAAAAGTTGCCCGCCATACGGAAACCTGTGTCAACGATTATCACATGAAACAATCCTGAAAATGAAGTGGAAAACCACAAGTTGTCGGTGTCCGTTTGTACTATATCCGTTATCGCATGCCGCAAAAACCATTCTCGTCGTAAAGTACCTACATATTGTCCTTTATAATTTTTTGAGAGGACAACCAATCCTTCCTTGGTTGCGGCCAATATGCGCCCGTCCCCCAATTGTATCATGCGAAACACAAAGTTGTCGGCGGGTGTTTCTTTCGCCGACAAATCAAGTAGCTCCACCTCCACCGGTTTTTCCGTTTGCGGATTATATATGGCAATACCCCTGTAATAGCCTATCCATATTTGTCCTTGCCGGTCTTCAAAAATCTGCCCCACGTTGGTGAGCGGCTTTCCACTCGCCAATCGGTCAAAGGTTTTCACCGAACCCGTGCGCGGATCAAACACGGAGAAACCTTTCGTGGCCGTACCAAACCAAATCCTGCCCGTTTTGTCCTCGTAAAAGCATTTGATGAAACGGTCTTTCCATTGCGGATAGTGTATATCCTCCGAAGGAAATTTTTTAAATCTTGCTTCTTTCAAATCTAGTTTCGATACTCCTGCCCCGTCGGTAGCTATCCATAGGTTATCAGACCTATCCACATACAAACACGTGGTTATATCCCCGGCAATCGAGTTTGAGTTGGCATTGTCGCGCTTATAGATACGGTTTCTACCCGTCTTTAAGTCATGGCAAATGAGGCCGCTTTCGGTGCAAGCCAGCCAAAGCCGATCGTAATTATCGGCAATCAGGTCGCGGGCAAATCCGCGCACCGTGTGCATATCGGTCGGTGTTATGAAATCTATAAGTTTAAGGTTTCCGTTGTACACATCGATGCCACCTTTGCGAGTCAAAAACAAATTATTCCTTGCCTTTCGGACGCTGTAATATTCTTTACCCCTGAAATACCGATTGAATGTTTTCGTCTTCAGGTCAAACCGAAACAGGCCTTCCCCTATATTTCGCGACAGCCATATATACCTGTTGTCTTCGGCATAGGTCACATGTTGCCTCGCGCTAAGCTGTCCCTCGGCGCGATTGGGATATAGCGTCATTTGCTTTGTATTGATGTTGAAGGAAAGAACACCCGCCGCCACGTTAGCCAACCATAAGTTGGCACTATCATCAATCAATACCGTGCCGAAGCTATGCCACTTTAAATTTGTTTTCAGTAAATCGTAGGCCGTTTCTATGGAATCGCTCAGTCTACTGTAGTAATATATACCTGTTTCATTGGCATACCATATGTTGCCTGCTTTATCTTCGCACAGCGTACCTCTCACCACGTTGGCGTACGGCTGTGTTCTGCCGGTTCTGTACACCGCCACTTCCGCACCGTCATACCGGCTCAGTCCGTCGTAGGTGCCAAACCACATAAAACCCTGCTTATCCTGCAAAATGCTGTAAACGCTGCTGTGCGACAATCCGTCGTCTACGGTAATATTACGAAAGTCGGGCGCGGGCATTTGGGCTGTAGCATAGCATTGCAGCAACAGCATAGGCAGCAGAAGCCCTATATACTTCATAAACACCGGATATATAACTTGTTATCACACAAAATACAATTTGCACGTGTAACTATTATAAACCCTGCTCTCGAATTACAGAAAAGGCATTTATCCTTTATTTTTGACTTTCCCGCGCTTATGGCTAATTTTGCCCGTTAATATTACAAATACATACACTTTAACATGGCAAAAATCAAGGTGACCAACCCCGTGGTTGAAATGGACGGCGATGAAATGACACGCATCATTTGGCAGTTCATTAAAGACAAACTTATATTCCCCTATATAGATGTAGACATAAAGTATTTCGACTTGGGTGTGGAGCATCGCGATGCCACCAATGACCAGGTAACCGTAGATGCGGCCAATGCCATAAAGCAATATGGTGTAGGTATCAAATGCGCCACCATCACTCCCGACGAGGGCCGTATGACGGAGTTCAACCTCAAACAAATGTGGAAGAGCCCCAACGGTACCATCCGCAACATACTGGATGGTACGGTGTTCCGCGAGCCTATCGTTATCAAAAATATCCCGCGCCTGGTTACTACTTGGGATGCCCCCATCATCGTAGGCCGCCATGCCTTTGGCGATCAGTACCGCGCCACCGATTTCGTGGTAAAAGGTAAAGGTAAGCTCACCATAAAGTTTGAAAACGAAAACGGCGAAACCGTAGAGCACGAAGTATACAACTTTAAAGGAGATGGCGTAGCCTTGGCCATGTATAATACCGATGAATCCATTCGCGGCTTTGCGCGTGCCTGCTTCAACATGGCACTGCAAAAGCAATGGCCTTTGTACCTGTCTACAAAAAATACCATCCTTAAAAAATACGACGGTCGCTTCAAAGACATCTTTGAAGAAGTATATCAAAACGAATTCAAAACGCAATTTGCCGACAATAACCTGGTGTACGAACACCGCCTGATAGACGACATGGTGGCGAGCGCACTGAAGTGGAACGGCAACTTTGTATGGGCTTGCAAAAACTACGACGGCGATGTACAAAGCGATACCGTGGCACAAGGCTTCGGCTCGCTGGGTCTTATGACATCCGTACTGGTAACGCCCGATGGTAAAACCATGGAGGCGGAAGCCGCACACGGTACCGTAACACGCCACTACCGCGAGCACCAAAAAGGCCGCCCCACATCTACCAACCCCATAGCCTCCATCTTTGCATGGACGCGCGGTTTGGCCTTCCGCGGCAAGCTGGACGGTAACCAAGAACTGGTAGACTTCTGCCAGGCTTTGGAAGATGTATGTATCGAAACCGTGGAAAGCGGCAAAATGACCAAAGACCTTGCCGTATGTATACATGGCAACAAGGTGAACCACGGTGAACATTACCTGTACACTGAGGAATTCCTTGAAGCTTTGGACCAAAATTTGAAAACCAAACTGGGTAAATAACCCCAAACAGGTTGAACATATACCAAAGGGTGCCTAATCGGGCACCCTTTTTACTTTTCCCGCTTTTGTAAACTCAAATTCCCTTTTTTGCAATTCGTCACTATAAGGCTTTCGCATTTTTGTATCCCGTATGAACAGGATACCGAAATTCATCCGTACCGATAAGGTTTGTCGTCGTAAAAACCCCGACGGCCGAGTTATGTTCATCGAAAAATTCAAAACCATAAAGGCTCCGGACAATCGACCTTTATACACCGGGCTTATCAGTTGCTACTGGTTCGAAGGTAAGGTGGTACATAAAGCCCTTTTCGATGAAAAAGACTTGGAAAAAGTGAGCTACTGTTAAGAACGTAACCTGAATTTCAATGCCAAATCGAGGCTGAATATGTGCTCATATCCCGGCGTTATGCTCGGATACACACGGAACACGGTGGTTCTGTAATTGATGCCTATATTAAATGTTCTGTCTACCCGGTAGTTGCAGATAACCACCGGCCCAAAGCCTACATTGGTGCTTTGCTCATATACCAACCTCCGATACATGCCGCCCTGCAAACTCCGGGTACCATTAAGCATATACATGTTATGCGCGAAGCCCATGCCATAGCCATAAGTGAAACGCTCGATTTCCTGTCCGCGTATCACATAGGCATACCTTGCGCCCACATACTCGCCCACACCCATATTACCAATGTCTCTACGGCCGCCGCTCATTGCCCCAAGGTATAAGCCCCAAAAACGGTCGTGGTCGTAGAAATACTCCATACCGCCCATAATACCGCCTACTCCTATCCTGTTAATATAACCACGATCTTGAGGATTGAACAAATAGCTATTGATAAACGGTACGGAAGCATGCAAAAACAGTTGCTCTTTGCGGCTCCATCTAAGCGGACCGTAAAATCGCTGCCGGGCATTGCGCATGTTTACAGATACGATATGCGGATACGCGGTTCCGTAAGGATGGGCCCTGTCCATGGTAAACGCCGAGTCGTCGGGAACATAAAACCCGCGCCAATACACCAAATCTTTCGCGGGCGGAAAAGCAAGCAATTTTTTGAAAGAATCGCCAAACACGGTTACCATAAGCGTGGTACGTTCCTCCAAAGGATACACCACCGTATCAAAAGCCGCGCGCTTCAGGGTATCGTTCCGTACCACAAAGCCTGCAGGCGCGTTGGCTACAATCGATACATATTTTGCCGCCGGACTACAAGAGGCCAACAACCAAACCATCAGGGAAAACAGTATGAAACGTAGCATAGGCACGGAACTAATTTCTTTCAGCACATCTTATGCCAAAAACGCATTACCGGCAAAATTGTTCTTCGCTTACTTTTGCCTCTATGAAAGGTACAATACTGTTCTTGTGGCTATACTTGCTCTCCGTTACCGCCAATGCCGATAAACTCAAACCGGGTTTTGACAAAGCGGAATATTTGGAACTGCTGCGCATAAGCGCCTTGCAAGGCGATGCGGATACGGCCAAAGGTGTTGCGCCGCCCAAGTTTTCAAAAAGGTTATATCGCTCTCCCATAGTAGGTATGGACAACCGTTGGGACCTGTATATGCGCAACGACAATGTGGCTATACTGAGCATTCGCGGCACCACGGCCAATACCATAAGCTGGGTGGAAAATCTCTACTCCGCCATGGTGCCGGCAAAAGGCAGACTCACGCTTACCAATAATTATGTGTTTGAGTATGACCTTGCAGACAATCCCAAAGCGGGCGTACACGTAGGCTGGCTGGTGGGTATGGGCTTTCTCGTACAAGATATATTGCCCAAAATAGACTCCTTGTATAAAGCCGGGGTGCAAGATGTTATTATTATGGGTCACAGCCAAGGCGGGGCCATTGCTTACCTCCTTACATCGCACTTTTACAGGTTACAGCAAAACGGGAAACTCCCGAAAAACATTCGTTTTAAAACCTATTGCAGCGCGGCACCCAAGCCGGGCAATCTTTATTATGCTTATGATTACGAAGCATGGACCGAGGGCTGGGAAGTAAACGTAGTAAACTCGGCAGACTGGGTACCCGAAGTACCGGTATCGGTACAAACGGTGAAAGACTTTAACGAGGTAAGCCCCTTCAGCAATATAAACGGCGTTATTGGCAAACAGAAATTCCCGAAGAACATTGCCCTGCGTTATGCTTATAATCGTGTCTCGAAACCGGGGCATAAAGCCCAAAAAAGGTATAGAAAATATTTCGGGAACATGGTATCCGATGAAGTGTGCAAGCATATCAAAGAATATAAAACACCCGAATACCTTAAAACGACACACTATGTACGCACCGGGCGCACCATAGTATTAAAGGCAGATGAAACTTACTATAAAAAGTTCCCGAACGATAAAGACAAGTTGTTCATTCACCACTTTATGAGGCCTTATATATACCTGGTAGAAAAATTGCCCGACGATATGAGGTAAGAATCTAATAACCCTCCAATCCGTCTATACTCAAAGCATTTTTCTTGGCACGGTATTCGGCAAGTGCGTCGTCGTCCTTGGCATCCACCCATTTGTCCATCACATCGCGGTCTTTTTTAAACTCGTATACGGGTATGGAATAGCCGCAAGAGTCGGAAATACGATTCACCCGGATAAGGATGTAGGCTCGTGTGCCGCGCCGCTCGGGAAACTGAGCGGCAATCTCGTCATAGCGCTCGTCTCCGGGCACCACTACCTCGCCCACCCCGTGAAACCGCACGATTTTAGGCGGCCCGTCAAAAGCACAAAACATAATAACGATGCGTCCGTTCTCCCGCAGGTGTGCTATGGTTTCCACGCCGCTGCCGGTAAGGTCTTGATAGGCTACGGTATGCGGTGTAAGTATGCGAAAGGAATCGAGGCCTTTGGGCGAACAGTTTACATGTCCCTCACCCGACAAAGGCGCCGTAGCCACAAAGAATATCTTTTGCTTTTCTACCCATTTCTGCAATTCGGGAGTGATGTGCTCAAATAACTTTCCCATGATATGAAAGTAGCGCATTCGGGTCATAAAGAAGTCACAAATCAGTGTTAGGTTTGCAGCGCCAAAAAATCGGCATACTACTTGTTTGTTCTATAAAAATCAAATTATACCGCACCTTATCATGACACACTTGAAACTTTTCCTACTATGGCTATTGTTACCATTATGTGCCGCTGCACAACTAGAACTCGGCGTGAACGCCGGGCCTGTTATAGGCAATAGTGCGTTGGCAGTAGGCTTACGCTTTGGCTACTCGGCTCCCAAATACCAAATTGCCTCATTTTTTGAACAAGCAAACTTAGGACGCACCGATTTCCGAACCTCGGTATGGCATACCAGTTGGGGCGCTTTGGTTAACAGAAAAAACAGAGTCAAGGCAGTGGCACCCTACTATGGTCTCGGTGCGGGGTATACTGTGGTTCACGAACATTATCAGGGTTACAGCAATGCATATAGATACGTACCATCAAAAACTACAATCGTTGGAGGTATCGTGCTTAAGGCGCAATTAGGCATTGCAGGCAAATTAGCGGATATTTTATATCTTTTCGGAGAAACCGGTCCACAACTACTTATCATAAACGGAAATGCAGAAACCCTCGTGCCATTTAATATTGGCCTTTCTTGTTTGTTAGTTGGCAAATCCAAAAGAGCAAACTGATTCGAGGAGCAACTTTCGAAATGATCGGTCAATAGTCGTAAACAAGTTTATCCTCACACCATTATAGTGTCGTAAACGCTATATTTGCACTTCCGATAACATCAGCCGTTATCCGGCCCTATAAAAGAATTGTTTACCCGTTTTTAGAATCCGCATCCTGTTATGGGATTATTTGATAAGTTATTTAAAAGAAACAAAGAGCAGCAGGAGCAGAAAGAAGCTCTTGACGAAGGGCTTAAAAAAACCAAAGAAGGTTTCTTTTCGCGCATCACCAAAGCCATAGCCGGTAAAGACAAGGTAGACGAAGAGGTACTGGACCAACTGGAAGATGCACTGGTAAGTTCGGATGTGGGCATTACCACCACGGTCGAAATCATCAAACGTATAGAGGAGCGCGTGGCGCGCGACAAATACGTGGGCACCGCGCAGCTCAACGGCATTTTGCAGGAGGAAATCATGAGCATGCTCACCGCAGCCCCCTCCAACGAGTTTGAAACATTTAATACCCCCGCCGATAAAAAGCCTTATGTGATATTGGTAGTAGGTGTAAACGGCGTGGGCAAAACCACCACCATAGGCAAACTGGCCCTGAACTTCAAGCGCGCGGGCAAAAAAGTTGTGCTGGGTGCGGCCGATACCTTCCGCGCGGCAGCGGTAGACCAACTTACCATTTGGAGCGAACGTGTAGGCGTGGATATAGTGAAGAAAGAAATGGGCAGCGACCCGGGTTCCGTAGCCTTCGATACCGTCCAAAGCGGTATGGCGCAAGGTGCCGACGTGGTAATTATAGATACTGCCGGCCGCCTGCACAACAAGGCTTACCTGATGGATGAACTGGGCAAAATACGCCGTGTTATAGGCAAAAAAATGCCCGATGCTCCGCACGAAGTTTTATTGGTGCTGGATGGCAGCACGGGGCAAAATGCCTTGGAACAAGCCAAACAGTTTACCGCAGCCACCGATGTTACTGCACTGGCCATCACCAAGCTCGACGGTACGGCCAAGGGCGGTGTGGTGCTGGCTATAGCCAACCAGTTTAAAATACCCGTAAAATATATAGGCGTGGGCGAAAAGGCCGAAGACCTGCAAATCTTTAATAAGGCCGAATTTGTGGACAGCCTCTTTAACCTGGAAAAGCAGGACAATTAGATTTATCTCGGTAAACCGCTGAGGCTAAAACGGAAATAAGCTAAATTTAAACCATGAAAAGCGGTTGGGTTTTGCTTTCGATATTTGCCGGGGTTATCGTTTCTTCCATATTGCACCATTATAAAAACAGCCAAATAACGGATGATGCCGCACGCATTGAAACCGCAATTAAGGCCGTGCAAAAAATCTATCCGAATAATAACCGCATGGGTTTAGTAACCATACCCGCCAATGCGGAAGTGATTTCGCTCACACGTTTTGCCTTGGCACCGGTAGCCGCATCTCTCGGCACGTCAGATACCACATTATACATCACAATAAATGATAGCGCATCGGCTGTGTCCCAAAAACATACGCTGTGGCAGCAGGCCGACGATAAATATACTTATACCCTAACCACCGCCCGTTAATGCAGCAAAACACAAGGCACATATTGTTTTTGGCCGGTGCTGCCGGTATTATAGGCATCTTTTACTTCTTGTGCCTCATAGTGCATTTACCGTTTGCCTTATGCCTTGTAATTGTTATGGCTGTTTTGATTTGGGGGTACCGCGAACTGATGCGGGGTGCCGTGCCCGAACCGGCGGATAAGCGCTTATGGGTTTGGGGATTGCCCGTTGCGGCTATTGCCGTATTGGCCGAACATGCCTACGACCTTGCTCCACGCCAGGGCCTTTGGGATGCCTGGGCCATCTGGAACCTGCACGCCAAGTTTCTGGCCAATCCCGAGCTTTGGCAAAATATGTTTCTCAACACCAAAGACGGACACCCCGACTACCCGCTGGCTCTCCCCGGCGTTATTGCCTTTTTTACGCGCCTTGCCGGTGGCTATCATTGGATAATACCATACGCCTTCCACGCATTTGTATTGTTTGCCATCCCCGTGCTCATCTATTTGGAGACTTACCGTAAGCGGCTATTCGTTGCCGGTCTGTCTTTACTATTCTTTGCGCTGAACGACTTTTATGTGGTACAGGGCACCTTGCAATTGGCCGACACACTGCTCGCGTTTAATTTTCTCTGCGCCTTTATATGCTTTGAGCATGGCCGTACGGATAGAAAAATGCTCACTTTATCCGCTTTCTTTTTAGGGCTTTGTATATGGACCAAAAACGAGGGCGCCATATTGGCGGGTATCTTCATACTGTTTCATGCAAAGGAAATATGGCTCAATCGCACACGTTTTGCGATAGGTGTTGCCCTACCCTTATCGGTTTGGCTCATTTTTAAAACAGCTTATGCCCCTGCCAACGATATGATAACGGGCCAATCGGCAGACACTTGGAAGTTATTATTCCGGGCCGAGCGTTACGAACTTATTTATCATTCCCTTTCCAAAAACCTTAACCAACACTTTAAACTGATAACATACCTCACGCTCGCCTATTTGCTTTATTGCGTTATCCGCAAAAAGTGGCCCGACAGGCGCTCGGGTATTATCCTTACCTGCTTGGTGGCTTATTTTATGGTATATGTGGTTAGTCCGCAGGATTTGGAATGGCACCTCTTTACCTCGCAAAGCCGCCTGTTACATCAGCTTATGCCCGTAACGGTATATGTGTTTGCACAAAAATTTGCCGGTGGAAGCGGGGATGCTACCAATCCCCTTCAAGTAAAATTCTTTTCAAATCTGCCGCGCCTTCGGTAGCCGGCTTTTCTATACGCACCACATTGGCATAACGGCTCACGGGGGGTATAGACTTGTCCAACACAAACTTGGTAACGGCATCCGGCACATAATCCACAAGTCCTGCGGCAGGATATACTACCAAAGAAGTGCCAATCAGCACAAACACGTCTGCCGAGTACATGATGGGAATGGCTTGCTCTATCATAGGTACCGGCTCTTCAAACCACACGATATGTGGCCGCAATTGCGCACCGTCTTTCGCAAAATCACCCAATTTTATGTCTTCGGCTATCGGGTAAATGAGTGTCTCATCTCTTTCGCTGCGCATCTTCAGTATCTCGCCGTGCAGGTGCAATACTTTGGTAGATCCCGCACGCTCGTGCAGGTCGTCTATATTTTGAGTTACTATATGTACGTCAAAATCTTCCTCCAATTCTGCCAACACCTTATGCGCGGCATTAGGTTCCGCCTCCAGCACATTGCGCCTGCGCATATTGTAGAAATCCAGTACCAACTGCGGATTACGGCGCCATGCGCGCGGCGTGGCCACCTCCTCTATGTCATAACCCTCCCATAGCCCGTCGCTGTCTCTAAAGGTCCTCAACCCGCTTTCGGCACTGATGCCGGCACCGGTTAACACTACAAGCTTTGGCTTGGCAGACATATTAAGCGGGTTGCAGTTTTTCTTTCAGATTCTTAAGCATGGTAGCGGTCATCTTCTCGAGGTCGTACTCATGCTTCCAGCCCCAATCGGCACGGGCGGCGCTGTCGTCTATGCTTTGCGGCCAACCGTCGGCTATCTGCTGACGGAAATCGGGCGCATAGCTTATTTCAAATTCGGGAATATGTTTCTTGATGGCTTCGGCTATCTCTTTGGGCGAAAAACTCATCGCAGACAGGTTGTATGCCATACGCGATTTGATTTGTTCAGCCGGTGCTTCCATCAATTCGATGGTAGCACGTATGGCATCGTCCATGTACATCATGGGCAGATAAGTGTCTTCCGACAGGAAGCAACTGTATTTACCTTGCTTGATGGCTTCGTGAAATATATCTACCGCGTAATCGGTTGTCCCGCCCCCGGGGTCCGATTTCCAGCTTATGAGACCGGGGTAACGAATGCTTCGCACATCCAGCCCCCAACGTTGATTATAATATTGGCACCAAAGCTCTCCCGCATATTTACTTATTCCATATACGGTTCTTGGTTCCACCACTGTTTTTTGCGGTGTCTCCTGCCGGGGTGTTGTAGGACCGAACACGGCTATGGAACTGGGCCAGTATATTTTGGTGAGTTTTTCCTTCACGCCCAACTCCAACACATGCAGCAAACTTTGCATATTCAGTTCCCAGGCACGCATCGGGTCTTTCTCTCCTGTGGCGGAAAGAAGTGCTGCCAAAAGATAAATTTGTGTAATACCTTGCCTCTTTACCATGTCGGAAGTTGCTGCCGCATCAAAGGCGTCTAGCACGGCATAGGGACCGGTTCCTGCCAGCAAGGGATGCTCATCCCTTATATCTGTCGCTAATACGTTCTCGCCGCCATACAGCTTGCGAAGGGCTAGTGTAAGCTCCACTCCTATTTGCCCACAGGCACCGATTATCAGGATTTTTTCAGTCTTCATTTATTTAAACAGATATAAGAGGTAAGGTCATTTATTTTATTGAAAATCAATTATTTAGCAGACAATAAATTGAGAAAGTATGCCAATTTGTCATTTTCAGGAAAGTATAATCCATTAACAATTGATTACCAGCTAATTAAATTATACTATTGAAATAAAAACTTTTAATTTTTATGCTGTTCTATCAGAGCTATAAAGTCATCGAACAGGTAGCGCGAATCGTGCGGCCCGGGTGTGCTCTCGGGGTGATACTGCACAGAGAAAGCGGGATGGTTTTTCATCCTCAAACCCTCTATCGAACCGTCGTTCAGGTTCACATGTGTTACCTCAATCTTGTCCGAATTTTTGGCCGATTCGGGGTCTACGCCAAAGCCGTGGTTCTGTGTGGTAATCTCCGACCGACCGGTTATCAGGTTCTTCACGGGGTGGTTAAGCCCGCGGTGACCATGGTGCATTTTGAAGGTGGGTATGTCGTTGGCACGGGCCAAAAGCTGGTGACCCAGGCATATACCGAACAGTGGTTTTTCTGAAGCAATCACATCCCTAACCGTTTTAACGGCATAGTCCATGGACGCCGGGTCGCCGGGGCCGTTGGAGATAAATACGCCGTCGGGGTTAAATTCGGCCACGGTGGCATAATCGGTTTTGGCGGGGAACACCTTCAGATAAGCGCCACGTTGCGACATACATTCCAGTATATGTTTCTTCACCCCGAAGTCCATCACCGCAATGCGGAGTTTGGCATTGGGGTCGCCATAATAGTATGCTTCTTTTGTAGATATAACGGAGGATAATTCCAACCCGTCCATCGGGGGCACTTTCTCCAGTTCGTCTTTCAGATTGGCCGGGTCGCTTATTTCGGTACTGATGATGCAGTTCATGGCACCCTTGTTACGAATATGCTGCACCAACGCACGGGTATCCACGTCTTGTATGGCCACGATGTTGTTTTGCACCAGGTAATTTTCCAAACTGTCGTCTGCCGTCATACGGCTGTAACGATGAGAGATATTTTTACATATCAGCCCTTTTATTTTTACGGAGTCGCTTTCCACGTCTTCCTTTTTCACGCCATAGTTACCAATGTATACCGTGTTCATGATGAGCACTTGCCCGGTATAGGAAGGGTCGGTAAACACTTCTTGGTAACCGGTCATCCCGGTATTAAAGCATATTTCGCCACCGGAGGTGCCTTTGGCGCCGAAGGATATTCCCTTAAAATATGTTCCGTCTTCCAGCAACAGCCAGGCGGGTGTACTAACTAAAGTCTCAGGCATAAAAAACAAATTGCGCAAAGTTAATTCAATTGCACCAACCGGGCAATAAATATCGTCCTGCCATAATGCGATACAAGGCCAATGTGGATAAATTCTTCAGTCAACAAAGTAGCCAAAACGGCAGGTATCGCCTTGCATTAAGACAATTCATGAATGCTATGGGCCTATAGACAAGCCGGTTACGCTCCGGCATACTTTTTACAAGTATATCGGTACAAAGATGATATTATGAGAGTCAGGTCGTTTTCGGGAATATTGATAGTTACGGTAGCCTTATTGGCCAGTGTGCCGTTTATAGCCGGTGCCGATAAAGGCGGAAGAGGCAAAGGCAAACAAAAAAAGGTGAAGAACGTGAAGGTAAAAAAACTGGCTCCTCCCGCTTGGGGGGCAAGTAAGCACTACAACGGCGAATCGCATGTATACTTCCCCGATTATTATACTTTTTATGACCCCGCAAGGGGATATGTATATTGGAACAACGGCTATTGGGTTACCTCTGTCACAGAGCCGTCCTTCCTATCCGGTGTAGACTTAAACACGGCACGCATCGAATTGTTGCCCAATGAGGCACTGACCGAACGTCCGGAATTAAGATATACGACATATGCCGGGCAATATCCCGGCCGAATAATCGGTGTAGGTATTCCTATACCTCCCATAAAATAACGGATTTAATATTGGCATACGTCCCTCGGCACATCACCGGGGGATTTTTTATACTTTTATTACCCGCTATGCCAACCATTGAAACACAACCTTTTACCCCCGAAGAAACGGAGTACCTGAAGACCGCTGGGTTTAAAATGAACACGTCTTATAATATAATTGACGCCGTCGTTTATAAAGCCTACCTTTAATGGCAACGGCTGCCCCCGGCATATTTCTGACCCGATTTTTTTCTTCTCTTCAGTTTGTGGCAAGAGCTCCCCGTATTCCTAAAAGGCCGAATCGCCACAACATCAAAAGCCAATGATATTATTTATCGGAAACCTCAATAAATTGACCACCGAAAAAGCCGTATACGACCTGTTTGCACAGTTTGGCGTCATCAACAAGCTAAAACTGATAACAGACCGTATCACTCGCCGTTCCTCCGGCTATGCATATATAGATATGGCGGAAGACCAGGCGGGCAATGCTGCTTTAAACAAACTCAACAATACGGCTTTCGACGGCAGTTGGATAATTGTGGGTGCCGCTAGTAAAAAACAAATTACAGAGATAAACCGGCAGGGAATTTTAAAATAACAACCTGCACTTTTATTTTACCTCGAACAATAATATTCCTCAAACCAAAAAAGAATCCATATGGATAAGAATAATTTGCCTCCTTGGCAACGCAACGTAAGCAACAATCAATATTTACCACAAACGTGTGACAACCCTTCGGGTGCGCCGCTAGACAGCATAATAAAAAAGCAACCTGAAAGTTCGGAAAAAGGAACTACGGAAAAGAAACGCAAAACCACTTTATGATATAACTCGCGAAATACATAACGCATGTATTTCGCGGTATTTTTCTTTCTACACAGTATTATATGCCTTCCGGCAATTGAGCGCCAAGCAATGTAAGCCGAACATACATTTTATCGGTACCGCAATATTTTATAAGTCTTCTTTCCTGTAATTGTAGCAGTAAGCGCCGCAATAAATCTGCATTCATGTTCAACTCGGAGTAAAGTAATCCAAGGTGAATTTCCGGTCGCGGGTTTACGTGACCTTCTCCCAACTCCTGTATTTTTCTGTATACGGTATTCAGCACGGGTAATAATTATCGGGGCTTGGGATCTAAATTCATGGGACGCTCAATGATAAATGTTCCCGGGGCATGGTTTCTGATTGTTTCGTCAAATGCCTCGGTCTTGGTTTTATACACCCCTATTATTTGCATACCTTTTATAACAAGATGCATCCTGTCATATAACTCGATAAACGCTTCGCGGTTATCTTTATAATATCGTATTTCTTCCCCTATCAAATCCATTGGTGGTATGCACCGTGATTTGCGATGCCTATAAAGGTAGTCTATTGGCAGGTCAATAACTATTTTCTTTTTCGAGATGCTTTAACGATAGCATGCCTCCCAAACATAAGCAATGCATACCTTTACGCCCCATATGGAGCAGGCACCCGCACATCGTTATTTCATGCTGTATAAACCTTATGATATGGTCTCGCAATTTGTGAGTCCCGATAAGGTAAACGTCTTGGGCGATGTGGCCTTCGACTGGCCTGAAGGTACCCATGCCATAGGCCGGCTCGATAATCATTCCGAAGGTTTGCTGCTGCTCACCACCAATAAAAGAGTTACCAAGTTGCTCTTTGAAAGCAAAGAGCCCCATAAGCGTACTTACTTGGTGCGGGTAGACCGTAAAATGTCGCCCGAAACGGCAGCTGCTTTGGGCGCCGGCGTAGATATCCGTATACAAAACGATGAGGTATACCATACCCCACCCTGCGAGGTGTCTTTAACCGATACGCCGGATTGGCTGCCTCCGGGTGGTTATGAGTTAAAAGACTTCATCCCCCATAGTTGGCTGTACATCACCCTTACCGAAGGCAAGTTCAGGCAGGTGCGGAAGATGGTCGCCGCCGTGGGCCATCCCTGCAAAAGGCTCATCAGGGTATCTATAGAAGATATGCACATCGGCAACCTGCAACCCGGCGAGGTAAAAGAATTTATCGAGGAGGAGTTCTTTCGCCTACTGCGCATACCCTATCCCGCGCCTTAACATTTTTTTCTTGCCCCATCCGTGATTTTTGTTCCAACTTCGTCACTAATACTGCATCATGTCGGAACGCGACTCGCAATATCATGAATTTACGGCGCTGCTCCGGGAGCACGAGCGATTGGTTTATAAGGTATCGGGATTGTATACTACCGATGCCGAAGACCGGAAAGACCTGTTCCAGGAAATAGTACTGCAGGCCTGGATTTCGTACCCGCGTTTTAAAGGCGCTTCCAAAATTAGCACCTGGCTCTACCGCGTGGCGCTGAACACGGCACTGGGTCATAAGCGCAAAAAACGCAGCCATATCACCGGCAACGACGAGCTGCTCCTCTTGCATGCAGAGGAAGCCGGCCACGATGCCTATGCCGAGGAATATGGTATCATGCACCAAATGATTGCCGAACTACCTGCTTTGGAAAAAGCCTTGATACTGCTTTATCTCGAAGACCACAGCTACCGCGACATTGCCGAAATCCTCGGTATTTCCGAGAGCAATGTGGGTACAAAACTCAATCGTATAAAGGATAAAATGAAGAAGCAGGCCCCCGCCTACCGCTCATGACCCCGAAACAAAAAACAACAGTATTATGGAACTGGAAGAAATGAAACAATTATGGCAGCAATACGACAAAAAGCTGCAAGAAAATAAACTGCTGAACGAGCGCATCATCGCCGATATGCTTAAAGACCGCTCGGGCAATGCCATCAATAAAATGCTGCAATGGGAATGGGCAAATGTGGTGACGTCCGGTCTTTGCCTCTTGGTATTCCTTGCCATGTGGCCGGCGAGGGGTACCGGGGCGATACTTGCCTGCCACCTGTTTTCGCTGCTGCTGTTTGCCGGCACACTGGGCTTTGCGGTATATAAAATCAGGCTGCTTTGGGCCATAGATTTGGGCGTGCAATCAGTTACCGATGCGGGAGAAAAAATAGAATGCTTCCGGCTGGTGATAGCCAAAGAACGAATAGTAAGCATCTTTGCCCTGCCTCCTATTATGATAGTGGTGTATGCGGTGGTACATTATTGGGTACACGGGCAAAACCTGTTTGACAAACCCGGCGCTTATTTATGGCAGATAGGTCTGGGCGTGGTCGCCGCCCTTACAGGGGCGCTCATCACCTACAGGGTGGTATACTTCAACGGTATTAAGAAAATAAAGAACAACCTGGCAGAGATAGCTGCCTTTAAACAATAACCGCTTGCGGATGTAAATTTGCTTATGGGTGGCACCTGCAAAGTGCCGCCCTTTGTTTACCAGGCTTTTAATAATCTTGGAAAACTTGAGTAATATTACACGGTCAACAGGGTTTCGAACCAATGAGAAAGATATTATACCTATTAACGATATTGTTTTGCGCCGGCGAAGCGAGGGCGCAAAAGCTGGAATTAAGTCTTAACGGGGGTGCGGGCTACAATACCACGCCCATGTCATCAAGCCGCGATTCCATTTTGCCCATGAGCGTCAACTTCCCGGTTAACTACGCGGTATCGCTTAAAGCCGTTACCAATATCGGCTATTGGCAGGGAGGCCTCGGGCTCGATTTCCAGAAGATGACCTATATAACCGAGGACACAAAATACGTGTTTGCCAACCCGGCCACCACCATCTACCTTACCGGCAGCCGCAAATTCGGCACCTATTTTTATGCGGGTGTAGACTTTGGTTTGCTGTTTGCAAGCAGTGCCAATTACAGCGTGTTTACCGATAACGCAAGCATCCCCACTACGGTATATATGGAGCCCGGCAACGGTTTTGCAGGCGGTCTGCATTTCGGTTTCAGCTATCCGCTCAGCGACAAACTGGATTTTAACATAGAGACGGCGCATAAGTTTGGCACCTATGGTATAGAATACGAGCAAACCTCGGCCACCGGCGTGGTTACCAAAGGCACCGATAACTATTCTTACATCTACGGTAACATAGTGGTGGGCATCCGTTTAAAAATGTTCAACGACCCATTCAACCAATGGTTGCCTTATAATCGTGTGCGCTAAACGGGAAAATTATTCCGCCAAAGTCCATTTTGTGGTGCGCCCCAGCATAGATATGCCCACATAGCCCCGTACATCCAGGCTGTTGCCGTTGTGTGTTATTTTGCAGGAATAGGTCTTACCATTCTTGGGGTCGTATATCGTGCCGTCTTCATACACCTTGGCGTCATCCTTGGTAAAGCTCTTAAGTATCAACAGGCCCATTATGGGTTGGCTTTTCTTGGCCGCAGAAGGATTTTTGGTATCCGTTTTAGGCTTGCCTGCGGCATCGTTGGGTTCTTTCAGCCAAACTATTTTGCCGTAAAACTTATTGTCTTTGGCTTTGTATATCTGTACCTTGGCGGTTTTCTCTTCGTTATACCAGGTACGCTCTATCGGGTCGGATTGCGCACGCGCTTCGGTGCTCACCCACATCGTTAATATCGTAAACAGCAGTACTCCGAGTGTTTTTACCATAACAAAAGTTTGTACTTTCTAATTTACGATATTTCCGCAACATTAGTCGTGGTTGACATTCTCTATTTCGCCCACTCCTGATATATGTTGCGTGATGGACGGATGACCGATGTAGCTGATGTTGCCGGCCCCGCTGATGCGCGCATCCAGCGTGTTCACCGCGTTCACCGATATATCACCTATGCCCGATACCGATGCTTTCACATTGTTGCAACTCACCTTTTTGGCGTTAATCTCTCCCGCCCCCGATACTTTGTAGTTGGCATATTCCACTACGCCGCCGTTCAGTCTTAGGTCGCCCACGCCGGTAAGCGTTACTTCCAAGTTGCGTGCATGTACGTTGTCCACCTCCACATCTCCGGCACCTTTTATGCCTATGGTCATTTTATCGGCTTTTGCATTGCCGTGTATATGTGCATCGCTCGTTCCGGAAATCTTGAAATAGTTGAGCGCGGGCAGGCTTACCACCATATTCAGATCTTTGTCGCTTTTTATTTTTACGCGCTCCTTGGCCGATATGTGCAGCACACCACCTTTCACTTCGGTTTGCACATACTCCAATATGTTCTTGTATCCACTCAGGGTAATGGAAGAACTACCCGCACTGTCTACCCTTATGGAAGTTTCTATAGGCATGGATATTTCTATCCCGGTAAAGGCGGGTACATCGCGTTGTTCGTCGCCTACGGCTCCGTGGCCGGTTACAATATTCTTTTTGCAGGAAGCGAAAAGCACGACGATACATATCGGTATTACCGACAAAGAAATTGTCTTTCTCATATCTTAAACGGATGATTATAAATATTGACGGGCCGGAAAGCGCCGGGCTAAATTTCTGTCTTATTGCGGCGCCACCATATAAAGCCTATGGTGCCCAAAATACCCAACGGCATGGCCGCAAGATACAATATGCCGCCATTCAGGCCTTTCGCACTTTTATCGTCGAGGTTGGCGGCTGTTTTTGTACATAAAGAACAACCCTGTGCCACTGCTTTGGGCGCCGTAGCGGCCATGCCCAAAAACAAAAACGCCATTAATATCGGTTTCTTCATTACAATGTAAAATTAGCACTTCCCCGCCAAACGGAAAAAACATTCACCGACCAAACCTAATACCTCACCGCTTTTTCACCGATTAATAGTAGGGAGATATCATTAAATACACCACCACACCTGTAATGCTCACGTACAGCCACAAAGGCCAGGTGTATTTGGCCAGCTTGCGGTGTTTTTCAAATTCTCCGGTAAAAGAACGATAAGCCGTAAACAATATGAACGGCAATATGATCGCCGCAAGAAAGATATGGGTGATGAGGATAAAGAAATAGATATACCTTATCGTTCCCTCTCCGCCGAATTTGGTATCACCTGCCAGCAAGTGATGCGCTATGTAAGACACCAAAAACAGGATAGACAATATCATGGCTACCATCATCAGGTTGCGGTGGCGAATGTAGTTTTTGCTCTTTATGGCAATAAACGCAGCTATCAGCAGTATGGACACACAGCTGTTGATGACCGCGTTAATCTTGGCAAACACATGTATGTCAAAACCGAGGTCCACTTCCAGTTTCACCCTCGATAAAATGACCACTGCGGCAAATACCACAAAAGATACGGTGAGTATCAGCAGCCTTGCCTGCTTATCATTCTTTTTAAGTACGGGAGCCAGCATATTCCGTTTATTTTTTCTTTCTTTTTTTCTCTATGGACAGTAATATAATATCGTCTGCACAGCGCTTCAGGTCAGCCGGGTCAAGCCCGTCGTAATAACCGCGTATATGGCGCTCTTTATCTATGAGCACCAGCTTTTGCGTATGGGTCATTTCGTCGGCACCGCCGTCTGTGGCGCCCATTACGAGGCCCAGTTGGTTGTGCGCGTAGTTATAAATGGCATTCCTGTCGCCGGTGAGGAACCACCAGCGGTCATGGTCGGCACGGTAGCTGTCGGCATAGGCGCGCAGTGCGGGAAACGAATCGGCCTCCGGCTGCACGGTAATGGAAACAAAGTGCACCGTGGTATCGAAAGCGGTTTCTTTCTTCGGGTCTTTGGTAAATGCAGTTTGCAATACGCTCATGCTTTTGCTGAGTTTCGGGCATACCGTGGGGCAGTTCACAAAAAAGAAATTCACCACCAGTATTTTGCCCGGCAGGTCTTTATTAAGAGACACTTGCCTACCCAGTTGGTTGGTGAGTGCTAAATCGCTCAGCGTACGGTATACGGTATCGCTTACCGCAGCGCCGTCTTCGCCCTTGCGGGTGTCCACGCGCTCCACGCCATAATATTTGGGTAGGTTTACTTTATCCTTTGCCAGCAGCTTGGCCACCACATAAAAAGATAGCGGTAGCAAAAGTGCTACCGCCAGTCCTCCTATAAATTTTTTATTTCTGTTCTTACTCATTACTAAGTATCGGAATTTTTATCTCACGGGCGACGTGGTATTCATGTGCAACCAGAAACCGCCATCGGCCAAAAACGCAATGATAAACCATATGAACAAGGTCAACGGTATCATGATGGTAATAAAGAAACTCTTGATTTCATCACCCAAGTGCATAAAGATGGATACGATGTAGCCGGCTTTAAACAAGGTAAGCGCCAAGAAGAAGAAGATAACCAGGCCTTTGGGCATGGCATGGCTGAAGAACATACCGATAACTACCTCTACCACGGTTACGGCAAGCAGCAACCAAAACACTTTCCAGATACGGCCTATTTGCTTTTTGCTTTCCGATGAGTTGATGTCGGTGTGATGCGACATGATACCGGAGTAAAGTTTCGATTGGTCGCCCTCGTACAGGTGCTGTATATCGTCGTTGCTATGATTATGTGAAGACATTGTATTAAATATTTTGGTTGTGAACGATTAGAATTAGAGCAGATAGAAGCAGGTAAACACGAATACCCATACCAAGTCTACAAAGTGCCAGTACAAGCCCACTTTCTCCACCATTTCGTAATGACCCCTGTGCTCGTAGGTACCGTTGATAACGTTTATCAGTATCAATACCAGAAAAGCCACACCGCTCAATACGTGGAAACCGTGGAAACCTGTAATGGTAAAGAAGTAGTTGTAAAAGCTGTGCGTGGATTGCAGCAGGTCTTGGTGAGAAGCCGCCTGGTAGGCCGCGCTACCTGTTTTATAATAATGCTCGTATGCCGAAGCGGGCGTTGCGGGATCAACAAACGTACCCCAGAGGCCGCCTGTTTGGTGTGCCAAGTGCGTCCACTCCCAAGCCTGGCAGGCCAAGAAGCATATACCGCCAACTATGGTCCAAAGCATCCATTTAATAACACCGTTCTTATCTCCGTAGTGACCGGCATGCACTGCCAATACCATTGTTACGGAACTCATGATGAGGATAAAGGTCATCAAGCTCACAAACAGCAGGGGTAAGTTGGCGTGACCCATAAAAGGGAACGCATGGAACACGCTGTTGGCATCGGGCCATGCCACACTAAAGAAGCGTTTGGTACCGTAAGAGATAAGGAATGCGCCGAATGTAAAGGCATCCGACATCAGGAAGAACCACATCATCATCTTTCCGTAGCTCACGTTGAAAGGCGAGCGTCCACCACCCCACATCTTAGTTCCGGTTGTAGTAGCTGTTGCTTGAGACATTTAATTAGTTTTAGTTAAGGTATTGTGAATTTGGGTGCAAATTTCGAAACAATTTTATTGATTTGCCAGAAAGAACACAAATAAATAAATCCACAATATATCTACAAAGTGCCAATAAGAGGCAACGAGTTCTATACCAATGGAATTATATACTTTGACTCTTGTACGGAAAGCTTTCAGGTAAACGATAAGCAGGGCCACCACGCCGCCTAATATATGCAGCAGGTGCAAGCCGGCAATTATAAACAGAAATGATTCGCTGGGGTTACCGTCTACCCTTATATTATTGGCATACAGTTGGTTAAAACCCACATACTGGAATATACCGAACATAATGCCCAACAACAGTGTTATCAGCATCAGCGAGCGGTAACGAATCATGCGGCGGCTTTTAAACGCCTTTACGGCACCATGCATGGTAATGCTGCTGGCCAAAATGGTTACGGTAGACAGCCAAAAAGTAAGCGGAAGGGTATAAAACACCCAGTTACCCTGCGCCTTGCGTACTATGTATGCGCTGGTGAGGCCGGCAAACATCATGATAATGCTGGCCATGGCTACCCACAAAGCAAATTTTTGCGGGTGTATCTTCTTTCTTTCGGTAGTGTTATTTATTGCACGTTCCATCGTGTATAATTTATTACATCTTATCAAACAACAGGGCAAGCAGCACGGTAGGTAAATAAATGAACGAGGAGAACATTACTCGTTTGGCGGTTTTAAAATCGTTCTTCATATAGAAGGCGATAGAAGCCGCAAAATAAAGCAGGCCGCAGGCTATGGCTATCCACATGCCCACGTTGCCGGTCAGGCCCAAAAAGCGAGGTATAACGGCCATAGGTATCAGCACCAGACTATAAAACATGCACTGCAGGCCCGTAAAGCGGGTTTTACCTTCCTTGGAAGGCAGCATACGTATGCCTGCAGCCTCATAATCTTCAAAACCTACCCAGGCTATGGCCCAAAAATGAGGAAACTGCCAAAAGAATTGTATCAGGAAAAGTGTCCAGCCGCCGACATCAATGCTGCCCGTGGCCGCCACCCAACCTATGAGCGGGGGCAATGCGCCCGGTATAGCGCCTATGAATACGGCTATGGGATGTATCTTCTTCATCGGTGTATATGCAAACGCATACAACAACAAAGAGATAAGACTTAATATGCCGGCCAAAGGATTGAAAAAGTAGGAAAGCATCAACACACCGATGGCACCGGATAAAAGGGCCACCAGCCAAGCTTCGCCGGGGGCCATACGGCCATCGGGCATGGGGCGTGTTTTGGTACGCCTCATATACTTGTCGCTTTCGCGCTCCAGTATTTGGTTAATGGTATTTGCGGAGCCGGTAACCAGCACACCGCCGATAAACAACAATATGGTCTCCTTCCACGCAAAGCCCACACCGGGCGCCATCAGGTATCCCACCACACTGGAGAACACCACCATGAAACTGAGATTGGGCTTCAGCAACTGTGCATAGTCTCTGAACCGGGCCAACAGCAGCATGGGAGTTTTTGCTTTTATAGGCTGTTCCTGCAACATGAATTTAATCCGGAAATGATGAAAAAGTAGCGCAAAGGTAATGCAAACCGGCTATAAAGGGAAGACTTACCGGCTTATTTGTAAACAAAATACAAACATTGTCACATTACAAATACTACCACCTGCCGCTGGCTCCGCCACCGCCGAAGCTACCGCCGCCAAATCCGCCGAAACCACCACCGGATGAACCTCCGCCCCAACTGCTTCCTCCGCCCCCAAATCCGCCGAAGCCGCCGCCTATCCACGGCCCTCCGCCCCAGTTGCGGTGTCCGCGGCCGCTCATGTAGCTGCCGCCGCCACCGCCCCGAAATTTGTTCATCAGCCAAATAATAAAATAGATAATAAGGATAATGGCTATGGCACCGCCCGTTGATACCCCGTCGCGCTTGCGCTCTTTCTTTTTATCTGCTTGGTATTCGCCTTTGGTTACGGCAATAATGGCGTCGGCAGCACGGTCAAAGCCGGCGTAAAAGTTCCCGTTCTTAAACTCGGGCACTATCTCGTTGCGTATAATTTGCCCCGATTTGATATCGGTAAGTGTGCCTTCCAGCCCGTAACCCGAAGATATGTTTACGGCCCTGTCATTCATGGAGGCTAATATCACTGCACCGTTATCTTTTCCTTTCTGCCCCACGCCCCAGCGGTTGCCCAGTTCCACCGCATATTGGGCTATTTCATAGCTGCCCAGGCTTTTCACCGTCACTACCGTGATCTGCGTGGAAGAACTTTGCTCGTAATCCAAGAGCTTGGCTTCCAAACGGGCCTGTTCGTCGGGCGTCATCATACCGGCCAAGTCGTTTACCAGGCGCGGGGGATTGGGCCGCGGGGGAAAATCCTTATCGGATTGCGCCCAAACGGTGAGCGTTAGCGCCGTGCATATGAATAACAGTAAGTAACGGAGTCTGAGCATTTTTACTTCTTTATTTGCCAAACACTATCTCGTCGGGCAATTCGTTTTTGGTAATCGTGGGGTCGTAAGGGAAATGAGTGGCCAAAGCCTTACCCAATTCGTCTACACAGGCACAAATACCGGCGCCCATACGCCCCTGCCGCAAATATTGTTGCAATATGGAAGCCGCACTCTGCCAAAACATGGGGCCGCCGGCTTTCTCGTATATTTCCTTATCTCCGGCCACGGCAAATTGGTGGTCTTCGGTAGCCAGATATATCAATACCGCATTGCGTCGCTCGGTCTTGGTCATACCCAGTTGCTCAAACAACTCTTTGGCACGCTCCATGGCATCCACGTAGCCGCATTTGCTTTCTAAGTATACCCGCACCTCTCCTGTGGTTTTGCTTTCGGCGGCTTGTATACGGGCCACCACCTGCTCTTCTTCCTCGGGGGTTAGTACGGATTTTTTCTTTCCGAATAAGGACATACGCGATCGGTTTAGAATTCTACCTGCGGTGCTTTTTGCGCTGCGGCGTCGGCTTCAAACAGGCCTTTTTTCTCAAAGCCCATCATGCCCGCAAATATGTTGTTGGGGAAGGTGCGCACCTGTACATTATAGCTTTGCACGGCATCGTTAAAGTTTTTACGCGCCACGGTTATGCGGTTTTCGGTACCCTCCAGCTGGTCTTGCAGTGCCAAAAAGTTTTGGTTGGCTTTCAACTCGGGATATCGCTCGCTCACCACCATAAGTCGGCCCAATGCTTGGCTTAATTGGCCCTGCGCCTGCTGAAACTGTTGCAGTTTTTCGGGAGTCAGGTCATCGGGGTTTACTTTTATGGACGTGGCGTTGGCACGTGCGTTTATAACGTCTGTAAGTGTTTTTTGCTCAAAGTTGGCCGCACCTTTTACGGTACTTACCAGGTTGGGTATCAGGTCAGAGCGGCGTTGATATTGGTTTTGTACCTCACCCCATTTTGCCTTTACGTTTTCATCGGTGCTTACCAATGTCTTTTGCAGGTTGCAGGTCATACAACCGCCCATTGTCAAAATTGCCAAAATAACGACCAATACAATCGTACCTTTTTTCATTTCGCTTATAAATTTTCACCAAAAGTACACTTATTGCCGTAACCCTCCATAACATTGGCCGAACACCCGGCCATATTAACCGTCGGTAAACACCTCTGCGCCTTACCACAACAAAAACATTACGGGATATTAAGGCCACATGACTATTTTTGCGCACAAATTGCAGCACATGTCATCTTCTTTTGAGGCCACGTTGGAATACGCGCAAGGCAGAGACGAAACCGATATTCTTTTTCCGTTTAGAGAGCGGTTCCTTTTCCCGCAGCATGAGGGTCGTGATGTTTATTACTTCTGCGGCAACTCGCTGGGCCTGCAGCCCAAAAGTGTAAGCTACCTGATGAAGCAGGAAATGGAAGACTGGGCGCAATATGGCGTAGAAGGCCACTTTCAGGCCCGCAATCCATGGATGGGCTACCACCACCTGTTTACAGAGCGCCTCGCAAAAATTGTGGGTGCAAAAAAAGATGAAGTGGTAGCTGCCAATACGCTTACGGTAAACCTGCACCTGCTGATGTTGTCGTTTTACCGCCCTGCCGGCAAGCGATACAAAATACTGATGGAGGCCGGGGCTTTCCCTTCGGACCAATACGCCATGGAGACCCAAGTGCGTATGTACGGCTACGACCCGGAAGATGCCATCATAGAACTATCACCAAAACCGGGTGCCGATATAATAGAAGAAGACGATATAGTAAAGGCCATTGAAGAAGCCGGTGACACGCTTGCCACCGTAATGATTGGCGGTGTAAACTATTACACCGGCCAATTCTTCGACCTGAAACGCATTACCGCCGCAGGGCAACGCGTGGGTGCTTACGTCGGGTTCGACTTGGCACATGCAGTAGGTAACATCCCCTTGCAATTGCACGACTGGAATGTGGACTTTGCCTGCTGGTGCTCTTACAAATACCTTAACTCAGGTCCGGGCGGCGTAGGTGGCATGTATGTACATGAGCACCACGCCCGCAATCCCAAAATATTCCGCCTCGCCGGCTGGTGGGGTAATGAGGAAAAGACCCGCTTTAAGATGGAGAAAGGCTTTATACCGCAAAAAAATGCCGGCAGCTGGCAAATGAGTAATGCCCCGGTATTCAACATGGTAGCGCACAACGCATCACTCGACATATTTGACAAGGCCGGCATGAAAGACCTCCGCGCCAAAAGCGAGCAACTTACGGCTTACATGGAGTTTCTTTTAAAACAAATCAAACACCTGCCTTTTAAAATCATCACCCCTACGGAGCCGCACAGGCGCGGTTGCCAACTGTCATTATTGTTCCAAGACAGGGGCCGCGAAGTGTTTGATATATTAAGCAAAAACGGTGTGATAGCCGATTGGCGCGAGCCAAACGTAATACGCATAGCGCCGGTGCCATTGTACAACACGTTTGAAGACGTTTACCGCTTCTACGAAATATTAACCGGTATCGAATAATTCTGCCGCAAAAACATCATACAACAAAGCGAGACCTCCGGTCTCGCTTTTTCTTTTTGCCAACACATTAATCTTTAGTGTAAATTATTTACAAATACGTGACAATGGCAAAGAACATTAACAAATAATTGCAGCTATCTTTAAATCAAGAAAAACTCATACGTTATGAAACCCTCACAAATCATCTCTTTAATTGCCCTTCTGCTCTCTTGTTTTACAGCCCAAGCCAAGTTTGAAGCCAAAGTTTGGCTGCCCACTTGGAACGGCGGAATGAACGTTAACCGGGTATCTTTCACCAACCCCGAAATTGAAGTGATACCCAGAGGCATATACGCCGAAATCACCCTCACATTCGAGATTAATGCGCCTTACAATGCTTACGCCTCCACCGATTCACTGGAGACCGTTATTGATTTCGACCTGCCGGCCAACAGCTTTGTTCATGATTCTTGGCTTTGGCTGGATGAAACTCATATCATTAGGGCAGAAGTGGTGGAAAAACTTAAAGCCCAACAGATATACAACAATCTTGTAACCAAAATACGTACAGACCCCTCCATCTTGACAAAAAACGGAGCGTCGAACTACAACCTGCGCGTATGGCCGCTAAAAATCGATTACCCCCGAAAAGTGCGCATTGTGTACTCCGCACCATTCGAGTGGAACAGGAACAACTTCAGTGTACCGCTACCTATAGAATTGTTTAAACTGTCAAAAATATTGCCCGACCTGAAGGTAACCGTACATCACGAAGATAATTACGATGCCCCCGCGTTTATGGAAGCCGATTATCAAAGTATGCTTTCAACAGGAGGTACTGCAACGGATTATGTAACGATACCCGCCACCACCTATGGCAGCATGCACGAGCTAAACCTCATATACACCACCAAAAAACAGGGAATGTTCTTTACGCTGCACGAAACGGCGCAAAACGAGGGCATATACCAATTAGCGGTAAATATGCACCAGTTATTGGGCAGCAACTACAAACCCAAAAACGTGGTTTTTGTGATAGACCAAAACGGTGCCGGGGCGGATATGCTCAATACTACGGCGGTGCTGAGCCATGTGCGCTCTTTCCTGCGCAAGCACTATAACGATAACGACTCCTTTAAGCTGCTATATGCAAGCTCAAACGGTACCGGTAGCATATCGGCCGGCTGGCTGCCCACCACCGAAAGCAACATAAGCACTTACATCTCCAATATTACCATCCAGAGTGCCGACAAAAACTTCGGGAACCTCGTGAAAGATGCAATAGCCGCTTGTGCCGATAAGTCTGCGGCCCAGGGTCAAATTGTAGTGATATCTGCCAATGCTTCTTATGCGGATAACACAAGCGTAAATGCGCTAATAAAATCCATAAAGGATGATTGGGGTGGTACAGTACCCAACAAAATACATGTAATCAATAATTGCACCACTATGTCGGGCAACGGCAGCGGCTTGGGTAGCGAGTTACTGTTTACCAATCTTTGTGCGATATCCGGCGGACGTTATAGTGAGGTGGAGCAATGGGTTAGCAGCACTTACTCTTACAGTCGATACTTAGACATGGCACGACGACTGTCTGAAACGGTGCGCGATAACGGGGAGCAAACCAAAGTATATGATGTGGAGATACCGCTTTCCGGATTCACATACGCGAGATATGATATTGCGGGCACCGCAAAGCTAAATATGAGCGTCACTTATTTTGAAACCGGAAAATACTACGGCACCGTCAATTATACCGGCGATATAAACATAGATTACATTACAGGCGGTGTACAGAAGAATATTGTCCATAATATCACCAACCAAGTTCATTTTGGCCCGGAGCATTACATTAAATCATGGGTTAACAAGTACATGATAGACCTTATAGGCCAAAACGACCCTTATTATACCAAAGAAATAGTGGACTCCAGCAAAAACAATCGTGTGCTTTGCGATTCCACCGCCTTCTTGGCACTGGATAACGGTGACACCATAAAAATTGATGGCAAAGACAATACGGTACCCTTAAGCACGCAGGAGATTAAAACGTCAAAAGTGAAATTGTATCCCAACCCCTTCACCTCTCAATTGACCATAGAACTTGAACAAGACGCAGATGAGGTTGTGATTTATGACGTGGTAGGCCGCGTGGTGTTCTCCATAAAACCCGAAAAAGGTACCAAAACGATAACATGGAACGGTAAAGATACCGGTGGCAACACTATGCCTGCCGGCATGTATGTGATATGCATCACCACAAACGGCGTACGCACCATGCACAAAGTAATGAAGCAATAATGATATAAAGTACCGTAAGTAAAGCCCTCTTCGCGAGGACTTTTATGTATGCCTCATATTCCTTTAACTTTACGGGTTATATATATGTCCGCACATTTCAACATACAACAACTGCCTTCTTTCAGGAATGCGGTGATAACCATAGGCACATTCGACGGAGTACATTTGGGCCACCGAACCATATTGCAGCAGGTGGTGACGGAAGCTCGAAAGGCAAACGGAGAGAGCGTGTTACTCACCTTTGAGCCACATCCGCGCAAGGTACTTTTCCCCGATGCGCCGCTTAAATTGCTTACTCCCCTCAATGAAAAAATAACGCTGCTTTCCGAAGAAGGAATCGAGCATATAGTAGTGGTGCCTTTTACGCCGGAATTTTCCAACCTGTCGGGTGAGGAATATGTGCGCGATTTTCTTGTGGCCAAATTCAAGCCCAAAGCCATAGTTATAGGTTACGACCACCGCTTTGGACACGACCGCACCGGTGGTATAGAAATGCTGCAACGTTATGCCACGGAATATGGCTACGAAGTGCATGAGATACCCGCACAAACCATTGACGCGGCAGCGGTAAGCTCCACCAAAATAAGACATGCGCTGAATGAGGGGAACGTGGGCGATGCCGCCCATATGCTGGGGCGGTTTTATACACTAAAAGGGGCGGTAATACGCGGCGCACAATTGGGGCGTACCATTGGCTACCCTACCGCAAACATATCGCCTGCCGATGCAGACCAACTTATACCTGCGAGAGGCGTATATGCAATACTTATTAACACCGGCATGGCAACACACAAAGCCATGCTGAACATAGGCTTCCGCCCTACCGTTAGCAACGAGGTATCGCTACACATAGAAGCACATATCTTCGATTTTAAAGGAGACCTTTATGATAAAGAATTGGAGCTACACTTTGTGAGCCGCCTGCGCAGTGAGGAGAAGTTCCCGTCTTTGGATGCGCTTAAAGAACAATTAGGCAAAGACAAAGAAGCCGCAATAGCTGCGCTGGCAACACTTTAGGCCGTCATCAGGCCCACCATTTCCTTTAGCAGTTCGGTATCGGCACCACTGCTTTCTATGCCCACGGCTTTGGTACTGTATTTACCTAAAAGCATCATGCAATACTCTACCCTTTGTAGCGGCCATTGACGAGTCAGTCCCATGATTTCGCGCACTTTTGAGGGCCACACACCCATGGCGGCTGCCGCGTCTTTCTCCGATTTCCCCTGTAAGAAATGCGCCAGGTACAGGCGGTTGAAGTGACTATAAAAAGAACCTACCAACAAGGGCATGGGGGCAGATTTGGGATTGGCCACAAAGTATGCCAACATGCGGTACATCTTATCGCGGTCTCCGCTCGTTACCGTTTCCGGAAACTCGAATACGTTATACTCCCTGCTGATGCCGATGTACTTCTGTATCAGTTCTGCGGTCAGGTATTTCTCATCGGGCACGTTTATACGCACCTTCTCTATTTCGTTGGCTATCTTTTGCAGGTCGTTGCCCAGGTAAGTGGCCAACATCTGCGATTCACGCTCACCTATCTCAAACTTTATCTCCCTACCGTACGACTGTATCCAACCCGGTACATGATCGTCTTTTAGCTTGTCCGATGTAAAATAGAAGCCCTTATCCTTAGCCAGCTTCACCAGCTTACCCCGACCATCGGCTTTTTTAAATCTGTGCTCTATGAGAAAGACCGTAGTGGGCGAAGGGTTTTCCAAATAGCCGGCCAGTTCGTTCAGTCCTTTAAGCTGTGCGGCATCTTTCAATATCACCACCTGACGCTCTGCAAACATGGGGAAACGCCGACAGGCATTTACCACATCGGCCCATTCGGCATCCTTGCCATAAAGTACCATCAGGTTGAAATCGCGCTCGTGTGGTTGCAATATTTTATCCTCGAAATAGGCGGTAACCATATCGAGGTAAAAAGGTTCTTCCCCATCCAAAAGATACACCGGCGCAAACTTTTGCGCCTCCAACGATTGAAACAGTTTTTTGAATTCCGCAGTCATATTAATCGGTCAGATACACGGGTTCCGGGTCAATATCATTTAAGCCTTTCAGCTTTAAATATACTCTTGCAGACGTAAGCACGTCTTGCAGGCAATAGTGTGATATACGAGCCAAGTCTTTATCCTGCCAATATACCTTACCTACCATACTGCCGTCCATGTCGTCTTTCGGCGAAGGTATACCCAATACTTCGGCCAGCAAAGAGAGGGACGTATAATGTTTATAGTCGCCGAATCGCCATAGTTCCAAGGTATCGATATGATTTATTTCCCACGGCTTTTTGCCGCTCAGTTGCATGCAGGAAGGCAGTGCCATACCGTTGATGACCATACGGCGACAAAGAAAAGGAATATCGAATTCCTTGATATTGTGACCGCAAAAACGGATGTCGGAATAGTGCTTTGAGAAGCGGGTAATGAGCTCGCAAAACTCATTTAACAAAACTTTTTCATCATCTCCCGCAAGGGTTTTCAGGCGCAAATTCCACCCTTTTTCGGCATGTTGCAGGCTGCCAAATCCTATGCAAACCACTTTGGCGAACTCGGAAAATATGGCCGCTCTTTCGGTAAAAAGTATTGACGGCTCGGCGTTTTCACCGGCATTATTTTTTACATACCTGCTCTTGCGCTCCCACTCGGCCTGCAAGCCCGGAGAGAGCATGGCAAAATCGGGCATCAGGGATACCGTTTCAATGTCAATAAAAAGGATATTCTTCAATTGCTCCATTATGCGAAGTCGTCAATTATATTTGTATTCGGAAATTAAACAATTCAATCATTTTATGAGCCAAGATTTCAATAGCACATCTCAAAGCTCGCTGCCTCCGCAGCAACAGCCGCCCAAGCGCAACAATACATGGATATACATTGCGGTGATAGCCGTGTTGCTGGGCACAAATATCTACCTCTTTGCCAGCAGAAACAAAATGTCTGCCGAAAAAGAAACCGCCGAAATGCAGTTTGCCGTTTCCGACTCTTCTCGCAGAACGGTGGAAGGCGAATATAGCGCGGCACTTGCCCGCCTTGACGAACTGGTATCGAAGAACGCTCAAATGGACAGCCTGCTGAGCAATCGCGACGGAGAAATATCCAAACTGCGCAGGGAAATTGATGCCATCGTTAAAAACAAAAACGCAACCGCGGCAGACCTGGGCAAAGCAAAGCGCCTGATAGCCCAACTGAACGGCAAGGTAAAAACCTACGAAGAGCGTATTGCGGAACTGGAGCAGGCCAATACCGACCTAACCAACACAAATACCACACTTTCGGCCGAAAGAGACTCGGCAGTGACACGTAATGTGGGTCTTGAACAAAAGGTAAAACTGGGTGCCGTGCTGCACGCATCCAACATTCGCATGACGCCGATAGACCTGCGCCGCGGCGGCTCAAAGCAAAAAGAAACATCGCGCGCCAGCCGCACCGATGTGTTGCGCATAGAATTTGACATTGACGAAAACCGTATTGCCGAAAGCGGACGTAAAGAGCTGTTTTTGCGCATTACCGGCCCCGACGGAAACATATTGAGCAATGCTGCTTACGGCTCAGGCGTTACCTCCACCGCGGAAGGCCAATCGCTAAACTACACCCTGCTGAAGGCCATAGATTTGCAACAAAATCAGCCCGTGAAAAACGTGACCATAGACTGGAAGCAGGACAGTGATTATGCCCGTGGCAACTACAATATAGAAATTTACCACGACGGCTATAAAGTAGGCGGCGGAAGCGTAACTTTGAAATAGCAAAACGGCACTTAACTCGGCGGCAAAACTTTGGTAACAATAAGATAACCTTGCTTTGCTGCCGAGTTAACAAATGCCGGTATAATATTGCAGCGGATTTCAGAGGACTTATGGAAGTACTACCGGGCAAAATATTAATCGTTGACGATGAGCCGGATATCGTGGAGCTCATCAACTACAACCTTAAAGGAAAAGGTTATCTCACCTCCACCGCCAAAGACGGAACCGAGGCCATAAGAAAGGCCCGAGACTTCAGGCCCGACCTCATACTTTTGGATGTAATGATGCCCAACAAAGACGGTATTCAGACATTGAAAGAATTGAGAGCAATGCCCGAGTTTGAGGACACTGCCATCATCTTCCTAACTGCACTCAGCGACGAAAAATCGGAGATAGAGGGTTTGAAAAACGGGGCCGACGACTACGTAGCCAAACCGATAAAGCCCGAGCTGCTTTCTACCCGCATACGCGCCGCGTTGCGCCGCTTCCGCAAAGATGAGGAGCAAGAAAACAAACTCACCTTCGGCGACTTGGAAATAAATAAAACCAAGTATACCGTAAACTACAAAGGCCAAGAAATACTGTTGGCAAAAAAAGAGTTTGAGCTGTTATCATTGCTCGCATCCAAACCGGGCCGCGTATTTCTCCGCAATGAGATACTGCAGCGCGTTTGGGGTACCGATGTAATAGTTGGCGACCGCACCATTGACGTACACATCCGCAAAATCAGGCAAAAAGTAGGTATAGACCTTATAACCACCGTGAAGGGTGTAGGTTATAAGTTTGAAATGGAGTAGTTTAGTATACTATGTCCACCGCCGCGCTGAATACCAAAAGTCCGTCGCCACGGCAACTGTCGCTTATTACGGCGCTAATCATTTCCGTATCCAACGGCTTGCTGGCACTTATATATGCCGAGCGGCCATACACACCTCCCATAGTGGTTGTAGTAAGTTTTGCCATTACTTATTGGCTCTACTACTACACCTTGCAGCGGTTTATATATCGAAAGATAAAGCTGATATACAAGTTTATTTACCAAACCAAAGCTACCAAGCGGGAAGAGTTTTTTTACGAGAATATTCTGCCGCAAAAGTCTATAGAGGAAGTAAGCGATGATGTACAATCGTGGGCCACACAAAAGAAAAACGAGATAGACCTTTTACGCGCCAACGAGCAATTTCGCAAAGAGTTTTTGATGAACCTGGCGCACGAACTGCGTACACCGATATTTACCGTGCAAGGATATATAGAAACCCTGCAAGGCGGCGCCATTAACGACCCCGAGGTTAACATGAAGTTCCTCACCAATGCCTCCAAGGGAGTAGACCGTTTGGTGCGGCTGGTGGCAGACCTTGATGAGATATCAAAGCTTGAATCGGGGCGTATACCCATTATACAGGAATCGTTTGTAATACAGGATTTGGTGCGTGATGTATACGATGAAATGTCGATGAGGGCAAGCGAAAGGGGCATGCAATTGCTGCTTAAAAAAGGAACCGAAGGTGCCTTAAAGGTATATGCCGACAAGCCCAAAATAAAACAAGTATTGGTAAACCTTGTGGAAAACGCCATTAAATACGGCAACACCAACGGCACCGTTACCGCAGGTTGCTACGAGGTGGACGACAAGCATGTGTATGTGGAAATATCGGATGACGGACCTGGCATTGCCGAGGAGCATGTGTCACGGATATTCGAGCGTTTTTACCGTGCCGACCGCAGCCGTAGCCGCGAGATAGGCGGCACGGGACTGGGGCTTGCCATAGTAAAGCATATAGTGGAAGCGCACGGCCAAACGGTGACCGTGCGCAGCACTTTGAATGTAGGTTCTTCCTTCGGCTTTACTTTGGAGAAGGCGAAAGAGTAAACTAGTCTTTCCTATCGTGACCTTGCTGTTTTACCAGCTTGTTGTATATACCAAAGAGTAAAAACGGGGCTACCCATTGTCCAACAAACAAAGAGGTGTTTTTCTTCCCCATTATTTTTAATCCCAACGATGTGGCCATACATGCCACAGACGACCAAAGGAATAAATCGGAAGGCAGTTTTGATGTTTGACTTTCAATAGCTTTGGCAGTTTCACCCTCGGTATGGTCTGCCTTAATGTTTTTCATCAATGTTTCCATGGTAAATGTTTTATGGTTTGTAATAAGGTTAAAATATCCGTACCACCGGAATTATTGCGCCGCGTCGATATCCTCACGATTAGCCTGACGAGCCGATACCGCCTTGTCTTTGTTCTTTTGCATCACCATATCCAATGCATCTACCGCAGCAGACACGGCCTGCTCATATGTGGCTGCACTTTTCTTTACAAAGGGATCTTGCCCGCGTACTTCCAAACGTATTTCACAATACCTGTTTTCGGGTTCATTGTCGGGGCCGCCAAACAAGGTTACGTTTGCACGTATGATGTTATCGGCATGATGTTCGATTTTTTCCATTTTTTCACGGACAAAGTCTTCAAGCGCAGCGCTTGCCTTAAATCCTAAAGATTGAATGATAATATCCATATTCACTTGTTTTTATTGTTTTGAGTTGTTGTTTGCCCCGGCTTTGGCATTGCCGGACAGATATGTTTTTTTGGCTTGATCTTGTTGCTCTACCCTGCTGCGTTTTTCTTCGGCATCGGGCACCTTATCGGCATTGTCTTTTTTGTGCGGCTTTTTCATAACCTGATAAGTTTTGTTTACTTGGCAGAAGAAGTAAAAAACATGCCGGAAACAAAAAAGGCAGTCTTTCGACTGCCTCTACTTAATATTACACACCTTAACTTTCAGGATTATTTGCTTGCCACATTGGCATTTTGGCTGATGACGTAGCAGGTTATGGCGTTGGCCCTGTACATTTTTACCATTGCCAAAACATTGCCCTTATACACCAACTCGAACGAGCACTTTTTACCTTTATACATATTGGGTAAATCGGAGCTTTTCACATCGTATTTCTTACCGTCTATAAATATTTCCTTGCCGTTAAACTCTATATTACCATTATTCTCCGCGGTTTTCACGGCATCAAATGCAAAGTTGTCGCTCCCTTTGTTTACGGATATTACCTTATCATAATTATACGAAGAGCCGAAAACCGTAGCGGGGAAAAGCAGGAGAAAAAACAAATATTTCATACCGGAAGCTGTTTTGTTATTCCAAATCTCCGCAACGCATATCTTATACAAAACAAAAAGAGGATGCTTAACATCCTCTTTGTATATCGTTAACAGACAAATAACAAAGTATTGCGCTACCTTAAACGAAGGTGCAAAGTTCCCATAAAAAAGCACGGTATTACCCGTGCCTAATCTTTATCTATAATTAGTTCTTAGTCTATCAACAAACATTTCACACCTGCCGAGGGAATCTGCTCACGCATGCCGGTTTCTATAGAAGTGCACTCTTTCTGAGCTTCTTCATATTCCTTAACCTTTATGGTTTCTTTCTTCACTTCAACGGAAGTAGCGCTTTTACAGCTGCAGGTGTATTGCTTTTTGCACGACACGAAAGCGCAGGAAACAAACAGGGATGCGAGTATAATAATGTGCTTCATACATTTCATTTGCCATAAAAATAATAATATTCCCGAAAGATTATAATAGTCGGAGGCCAACCTAATTATATAGCCAACATAAGGAGGTAAATAACCAGTATCACACCAATAACGGAATAAAAGGCCATGTTCACCTTGTTACTGATGCGCATGTATTTTTTCATGCCCCCATCGAAAGTATTGCGGATGCTTTGCCTACTAAATATTTGCATGGTGCCGAAGAACAGGACCAAATATCCACCGCGCACCTTTATGGTGTACATAAGTGCAAACTTGATAATGGCAAATAGCAGAACCAGAGCAATTAAGGTTTCTGCAAACAGTTCTATAACTGCGCTACGTATCATTTATTCAATCTCTTTTATCCCACACAAAAATACGGTAATACCGCATTAAAGAGGGAATGGGTTGGTAATAAGATGGCGGTAAAATTGCTTAAAAAAAGTTCAATGCACAAGTCGTCAAACGTTAAACAAAAAGAAAAAATCATGCCATTTTGCGTGAGCACCTATGAATATTGCCGAAAAAGATAAAATTATTTTAAGGCTGCATCGGTTTACACGGGTAGATAAATACCTGTCGTTTAAAGAAGCGATGCCCGGTATAGAGCACAGCCCCGCACAATTGCAGGCCACCGTTACGGATATACTGGACCGCTGTGCCCTGCAACTGATACGAGCCTTGGAACAACCGACCAAACCTACCCTCGCATCGCTTAGAGCAATAATAACCGCACATATGGACGAGATAACCCTTGCCGATGCCAACGCCGAAAACAAAGACTTTGGTTATGAGTTATGTTGGTTTTTATCGGAGATAGCACAAACACGTTATAAGCGTATATCCGAAAACAAACTATGGGGATTTTGGAAAGTGGAAGGGAAAAACGTGAAACCGGTGACCGGCATACGCAAAAAGCGAAAAAAGGATTGAGTTTATTAACTTCATGTATATGAACGTCATCGACACACGCATTGATGCCTACATAGACAAATCGGCGGAGTTTGCACGGCCGATACTAACCAAACTGCGCGCCCTGGTGCATGAGGCCTGCCCCGATGCCACGGAGACAATAAAATGGGGTTTCCCGCATTTTATGTATGAGGGGGAAATCCTTTGCAGCTTTGCCTCCTTTAAGCAGCATTGTGTATTCGGCTTTTGGAAAGCCGCCTTAATGACCGACGAACACGGGCTTTTGGAAGCCATAGGCAAAACGGCCATGGGACAACTGGGGCGAATAAGCGACATCACCGAACTCCCGCCGGACAAGATATTAAAGGCTTACATAAAGCAGGCGGCCAAGCTGAACAAAGACGGTATAAAGCTCCCCGCCAAACCTAAGGTAAAAGCCGAAGCCGTGGCGGTACCCGATTACTTTAAGGCAGAACTTGTGAAAGTGCCGAAAGCTTTGCAGGCATTTGAAGCCTTTAGCAACAGCCATAAAAAAGAGTATGTGGAGTGGATAACGGAGGCCAAAACAGAAGCCACAAGGGCCAAAAGAATGGCTACGGCACTGGAATGGCTGGCAGACGGTAAAGCACGCCATTGGAAGCATGTAAAAAGCTAAAAACTTGCCGGCACCATTCTTAAATAACTTGACGATGTAAGGGTATTTTTATAACATTGCATAAAGCCATTACTCTCACGTAGCATGATTAAGAACTCGATAGGTGAGCTGAAGTTGTCGCCAATCAAAGACGAAGGTAAATTCGTCTTCTTTAACGACTTTATCACCATAAACGGCAAGGTATCCAAAGGAGACCGCGTATCACTCTTCGTAAGCACATACGAACTTAAAAACGGCAAATATTACATAGACGGCAACTCCGACACATCGGCAGAACTCGTAGTCCGCGGCAACAGGCACAGTTATCCCTCGCTGGGCGGCTACCAAACGATAGACGAACTATACAACAAAGCCGCAGAACTTTACAAAGAAAACTTTTACTTCGGCAGCAAGGTGTAATCAACCCATGACCTAATGCACTTCGGGCGTAGCCTCCGGAACCGGTTCGGGGGTTTTGTCGCCATCCGCTGCGGATTGTCCCGCATGATAGGCCACCATGGGTTTAATCACTATCACCATACCTGCGGCGGCCAATATGGCTCCCGCAATAAACGGCGCACCCGGGAAATACACGTGCTTTTCGGCATGAGTGAAATAAGCAAACAGGTTGGTCATGATAAGCGGCCCCACGATGCTTGTGGCACTTAATATGCCGGCCAAAAGCCCTTGCAATTCGCCTTGCTCATTGGGCGGCACCCTTAGCGATATAATACTGTTGAGCGCCGGCATGGCAAAGCCGCTAAAGCAATAGGGAATAATAAACAGGAACATCATCCAGCCCTTGGTGGCAAAAGCAAAGCATACAAAGCCCACCACAAACATACTGAGACCAAAGAACACCGAATTTTTCTTACCCAGCTTAGGAATAACCACCCTGATAAGCAAACCCTGAATAAGAGCCACGGTGAGCCCAAAGGCAGCCAGAGAATACCCTACCCAATCGGTATTCCAACCAAATTTCTCGATGGTATAGTAAGACCATGTGCCTTGTACCGCATGCGAGGCTATGTATATAAAGGTGACAACCAGCAACAGCCGCCCTATGCCCGGATACCGTTTAATATTCTTAAACGAGCCTACCACATTGGCCCTTTTCCTATCAAAAGGTCGGCGGTTTTCCTTAGCCAGCGATTCCGGCAGAATAAAATAACCATACGCAAAATTGAGGAGGGATAAACCTGCGGCCACCATAAACGGCACACGCAAGCCCATGCTACCAAAAACACCGCCTATTGCCGGGCCCAAAATAAAACCCAAACCGAATGCTGCGCCTACCATCCCAAAATTTTGGGCACGGTTCTCGGGTGTGCTGATATCGGCGATATAGGCCTGTGCCGTAGTGATACTGGCACCGAATATGCCGGCCACTATACGGCCCACAAACAACCAGGCGATATTGGGCGCGAAGCAAACGAAAATATAATCCAGCCCCAAACCCAACAAAGAAGCCAACAATATGGGCCGTCGGCCATAGCGGTCGCTTAGACCGCCTACTATGGGCGCGCAAACAAACTGCATTACGGCATAAGAAAACATGAGCCAGCCGCCTACTTTGGAGGCTTGGCTTAAATCTCCGCCGGTGAGTTCGCGGATAAGATTGGGGATTACGGGTATAATAACACCGAACCCGATGCAGTCGAGTAGCAGCGTCACGAATATAAATCCGAGCGCCGCATTGCGTTTACCGGTCATACGTTTGGGAAAATGGGCGTCAAAGATAAAGCAAATACCATATCAAAACTTCAATACACCAAAGCAATTTGTATCTTTCGGGCGCATGGCCGACAAAAAAACTGCCCGAAAGCCAAGGGGCTTTATAAAAAGATTCTTTAAAACGGTGGCATACCTCATTGCCGCTTCTCTGTTTTATGTACTGATATGCAAATGGGTGATGCCGCCCATAACCATCACACAACTAGGAGCGGTGTTTGGCGGCTATGGTCTTAAGCGCGATTATGTGTCTTGGGACGAAATATCGCCCAACGTGAAATTGGCTGCCATAGCCAGCGAAGACCAGCTCTTCCCGGACCATGACGGCTTTGACTGGAAGGCTATAGAAAAAAGCATGGAGGGCAAAGACAAACGACGCAAAAAAGGCGCCGGGGCTAGCACCATCACTCAGCAAACGGCCAAAAACGTATTTCTGTGGCAAGGCCACGGCTATATGCGCTACGTGCGCAAGGCCCCGGAGGTGGTCTATACCCAACTAATAGAATGGGTATGGGGCAAGAAGCGCATTATGCATGTGTACCTTAACGTGATAGAAATGGGTCCGGGTGTGTTTGGCATAGAAGCCGCCGCGCGCAAGTACTTTGGCAAATCGGCAAAAAACCTGAGCCGTGCCGAAGCGGCCATGATTATAGCCGCATTACCCAACCCCAAGAAGTTTACCGTAAAACCCATGAGCCGCCGCGTAAAATGGCGCTACCCACAAATAGTGCGACAAATGGGCCACTTGGAAGGAGACCCCGATGTGCGCAAACTGATACATTGACCGGCATAATATTTTAAGCATTAGCACGTAACAATACGTGCCATATGAAAAAGCTCATAATAATAGCAAGTATAATAATGACGGGAACGGCATTTACCGCTTGCACAAACGACCCTGACAACATGGGCAGCAGCAATCCCATAGATTCCACCAACACACGAGGCTCTGCACCGGCCACCTACGGGGGCGAGAACCCCGAATCCCCCGACCCGCCAAGGTATCAAACGCAATATGATACCAATAAGCAACCCAATACCATGAGCAGCGAGGACAGTGCCAATAATAACAGGTAAAAATGTTTCTTTCTATTTTCTAAAAAGGTAAAAGCGGCTTTCGCCGCTTTTTTATTGCTTATATATTTAAATAAAGCCGGCAGTTTGGATAAACTGCCGGCCTGTTTTTGCGATCTTATATGAAAATAAGAAGAGTTAACGATAACGATGTGAGGGACGGCTGCGGGCGTTTTTAACCTGCATTTCTTTTTGCCAAAAAAATCCTTTTAACAATCCTACGGCTAAAAAAGCCACCACGGTGAGAACGGCCAAGCCCACAACCCACCACATTATCGCATCAAATATGTTCTGCTCCATTATTTAAGGTTTTATAGATACCTAATAAAGAACGTGCCAAGGGTGCATTTAGTTGGGCTAGCTGCAAAAAATGATATACACATTTGTGAATAGCAGCAGTTGAAAAGCGAACTAAACAATTAACAATCAAAGAATTAAACAATAAAATCACTATCGGGAGAATTGTCTTTAAAATGTAAAAGCCGCAATCTCTTAAGATTGCGGCTGTAAATTATGCTTTAGGTAAGACTGTTATACCTGAAAAACGCCGGTTTTAAACTCGCGCATGTGCGGATTGTGGTTGGCGGCATTTATTCCCTCGGATATCACACGACGTGTTTCCAACGGGTCAATAATTTCATCCACCCACAACCGCGCCGCAGCGTAGTAAGGAGTGGTTTGACTGTTGTAGCGGTCGGTGATTTGTTTCAGGAGTTCCTTTTCCTTTTCGGGGTCAATTTCTTCTCCCTTAGACTTTAGCGAAGCCACCTGTATTTGCAGCAACGTTTTTGCCGCCTGTTCGCCACCCATCACCGCAATTTTGGCGTTGGGCCAAGCATATATAAAACGGGGGTCGTATGCCTTGCCGCACATGGCATAGTTGCCTGCGCCGTAAGAGTTACCCACCACAATGGTGATTTTCGGCACTACCGAGTTTGCCACCGCGTTTACCAGTTTCGCACCGTCTTTAATAATACCCGCATGTTCGCTGCGGCTGCCCACCATAAAGCCGGTAACATCTTGCAAGAATACGAGGGGAATTTTCTTTTGATTGCAGTTTTGGATAAAGCGCGCGGCCTTATCGGCGCTGTCGTTATAGATAACGCCACCCATTTGCATTTCCTTCTTACCGCTCTTCACAATCTTGCGCTGGTTGGCCACTATACCCACGGCCCAACCATCTATGCGTGCGTAGCCGCACACTATGGTTTTACCATAGTCTTCTTTAAACTGGTCGAACTCCGAATTGTCTACTATATGCTCGATAAGGTCTACCATATCGTAGGGCTTGCTGTTATCTGCCGCAACGATACCGTAAATCTCTTTCGGGTCTTTTTTAGGTGCCACCGGCACGGCACGGTCAAAGCCGGCCTTTTCGGTAGCGCCCAGTTTATCCATAATGCGGCGCACTTGGTCTAGGCACTCCTGCTCGGTATCAAATTTATAATCGGCTATACCGCTGATTTCGGTATGCGTGGTAGCACCGCCCAGTGTTTGTATATCTATATCCTCCCCGATGGCGGCTTTAACCAAATAAGGACCGGCCAAGAAAATGGAACCGTTCCCTTCCACCATCAGCGTTTCATCGCTCATTATAGGCAGATAAGCACCGCCGGCCACACAGCTGCCCATTACGGCGGCTATCTGGGTGATGCCCATGGCACTCATTTGTGCATTATTGCGGAAGATGCGACCAAAATGTTCCTTATCCGGGAAAATTTCATCTTGCATGGGCAAGTACACTCCGGCACTGTCCACTATATAAATTACGGGCAGGTTGTTTTCCATGGCAATCTCCTGCATACGCAGGTTTTTCTTGCCCGTAATGGGGAACCATGCACCCGCTTTCACCGTATTATCGTTGGCAACTATAACACATTGGCGACCACACACATAACCCAGACCGGCAACCGTACCGCCCGCGGGGCATCCGCCATGCTCGGGATACATCTCATAGCCTGCAAAAGAGCCTATCTCCACAAAACTGCTGTCTTTGTCTATAAGATAGGCTATACGCTCACGCGGAGACATTTTGCCTTTTTCTTTGGCCTTGTCTATAGCTTTTTTGCCACCACCGAGGCTTATTTGCGCATGCCTTTGCTTCATTTGGCTTGTGGCCAGTTTCATGGCGTCCTCATTCTTGTTGAATTCCAAATCCATTGCCTGTATGAGAAATTTTGAGTGGCAAAGATGCCAATAAATGCGGATAAACGGAAATGAGCGTGTCCTACCTGTCTTCAAACATTTTAATTTCCGTTTCACCGTCGGAGCGAATATAGCCCCTTACCATATTCATGGTATTATACGGCATGGCAATGTTTCCGTCTTTATCCAGCGCAATCAGCCCACCTTCACCGCCAAGTGTTTGCAGTTTTTCATGAATCATTTGGGTTGACGCCTCGCTCACGGTCATACCCTTTAACTCCATGCGGTCGCTCACGGATTTGGCCATTACCAGTCGAATGAAATATTCGCCCCAGCCGGTGCAACTCACCGCACAGGTATTGTTATCGGCATAAGTTCCGGCACCTATTATCGGGCTGTCGCCTATACGGCCGTATTTTTTATTGGTCATGCCGCCCGTACTTGTGCCGGCGGCAAGGTTGCCCGAGGCATCCAAAGCCACGGCGCCTACCGTACCGTATTTTACATCCTTATTTTCAGCCTGCTTCAACAACGATTTCTTTTTCCCGTGACTGTTCTTCAACGAATCTTGCAGAATGGCATTTTGCAATGACCGCCAGGCGGCATCCGTCCTAAAATAATCGGGAGAAACGATGGCGATACCCTGCTCTTTGGCAAATTGCTCCGCGCCCTTGCCGGCCAACATTACGTGGGGCGACCTTTCCATCACGGCACGGGCCGCAATAATGGGATTTTTAATAACGGTGACGCCCGCCACCGCCCCGGCTTTTAACGTGTTGCCGTCCATTATGGAAGCATCCAATTCGTTACGACCTTCGTGTGCAAAAACCGCCCCTTTACCGGCATTAAATAAAGAATCATTTTCCAAGGTGGCAATTACCCGCTCCACGGCATCGAGGGCAGAGCCACCGCGCACCAATATATTGTACCCCACCGTAAGCGCCGTTTTAACAGATGCCCTGTACGCCGCTTCGCGCTCGGGAGTAAAATCCTCTTTTCGCGCGGCACCTGCGCCACCATGCACCACCAATACAAATTTGGCTTTGGCAGCCGACTTATTTAACCCGGATGATTGGGCGTACGAAAACAGACTTGAGCAGAAGAAAAGTGTAGCAAAGACAAAATGTTTCATATCAGCAGATGTAAGATATAGAAATAAAGCCTTACGTTAACATTTCCTTATTACAGACCGGAGCACAGTAATTGATATTTTAACGTTAATTTGCGTGCAGTGAAGCGTGTAGTCGCGTATATATTTTTGTTTATCTTCTCCTTTCAAGTGCTGCCAATTAAGGAGATAGGCAAAATATTATATAAGGGGCTGATGACCGAGGAACGCCATGAAATTGCAGGCGAAGACGATGCCGAAGAAGGCAACGTGCCCAAACTAAAAAAAGAAGACGACCCTTTTCATAACGAACGCCTTTTCATGGCCTTGGCCAAATACAGTGATGCGGAACCGCCCGCATTGAGCCATGCCTCCGAACAGATACCCGTGCACCACATGCCCGACATTACCACTCCGCCTCCCAACGCTTAGCCTCGCCAACGTATAAGTCTTACCCCAAAGAGACAGTCTTGACCTTTATAAGTAAAATGCTCTTCGGCATTTTCACACCGATGCATCATCGTATGCGCCGTGTATGACAAAACCTCAAACGTAAATATGGATCATAAAACATCGTTCACACAGAATTTAAAAAGCGATTTGCTGGCCGGGCTTATCGTCTTTCTTATTGCCTTACCCCTATGCCTAGGTATTGCCCAAGCATCGGGCGCGCCTCTTTTCTCCGGCATTGTGGCGGGTATAGTAGGCGGTATTGTAATCGGTTCACTCAGCGGGTCTCAACTTAGCGTGGTAGGGCCCGCCGCCGGTCTCACCGCCATCGTACTTACCGCCATAGGCGAATTGGGTGCATTTGACATATTCCTCTGCGCCGTAATGGTGGCAGGTGCACTTCAACTGGTGTTGGGCTTTTTAAAAGCCGGTACTTTCGCCAGCTACTTCCCCAACAGCGTTATAGAAGGTATGCTGGCCGGTATAGGACTCACCATCATCATTAAACAAATACCCGAAGCCGTAGGCTATTCGGTAAAGGGGAACGATATGGTAGATGCGGACGACGGCTTCACCTTCAGCACCATTACCGATTCGTTTCAGCACATGGAGCAGGCGGCTATCATCATATCGGTGATAGGATTGGCTCTGCTGATATTGTGGCAAACCCGCACCTTCAGCAAAATAAAACTGCTGCCCGGTGGGCTTGTGGTGGTGGTCGTGGGTACAGTGATTAACGAGTTGCTGATAAGAAGCGGCTCGCCGATGGCGCTGGACACCACGCATCTTGTGAGTCTTCCGGTGGCAGACAGCCTGAGCGGCTTTGCCGACCATTTTATGGTGCCCGATTTCACGGCCTTTGCAAACCCCAAAGTTTGGCAAACGGGGGTGGTAATAGCAGTTGTGGCTTCCATAGAAACATTGCTTTGCATTGAAGCTACCGATAAATTGGACCCACTTAAGCGCTACACGCCCACCAACCGCGAGCTGAAAGCACAAGGCATAGGTAATATGGTGAGCGGACTTATCGGCGGCCTCCCCGTTACTTCGGTAATCGTGCGCTCCTCTGCCAATATCAACGCAGGCGCACGCTCCAAGGCTTCAACCATATTTCACGGCATACTGCTGCTTATTTGCGCGGCAAGTATACCTATGGTGCTAAACATGATACCCAAAGCATCGCTGGCGGCCATACTCATTTTTACAGGTTACAAACTGTGCAAGCCTTCGGTATTCAAGCATATGTGGAAGGAAGGCGGACCCACACAGTTTATTCCTTTCGTGGCCACGGCATTGGCAGTGGTATCATTAGACCTTTTGAAAGGAGTGGGCATAGGCTTGGCCATCAGCATCTTCTTCTTGCTGCGCAACAATATGCGCCTACCCTACTACTACCAACGCAGCAGTTTCAGCAACGGAGACCTGATAAAGATGACACTGGCGCAGGAAGTATCGTTCCTGAACAAAGCGAGCATTAAAGAAACCTTAGACAAACTACCCGAAAACAGCACCGTGATTATTGACGCAAGCAATACCGAATACATAGATTTTGACGTACTGGACCTGATAAAGGAATTCTATGCCACCAAGGCACCGGAGAAGAATATCACCATGTCTATGGTAGGCTTTAAAAACGTGTATAAAGTGCCGGGGGCCGTTAAAGAAAGTGATGTGATAGCGGGCTTTGAAGATGTAAACGAAGTACCCAAACGCTCGTCGGGCAGCTACAAAAAACTACTGGAGCAACTGACGGGTAAAGATTAGACAAAGAAAAACAAGAAAAATGACCGAATTGATTCAAGACAAGATAAGTATAGACAGCATGACGCCCTCGGCGGCATTAACGATATTAAAGAAAGGCAATGCCCGCTTTATAAACAACCTGCGCATAAACCGCGACTACCTGGAACGCCTGACAGAAGTGAAAGATGAGCAACAGCCTTTTGCCGCCATACTGAGTTGTATGGATTCGCGCGCACCCGTGGAAACCATCTTTGACCAAGGCTTGGGTGATGTCTTCAGTGTAAGAATAGCCGGCAACGTTATTACCGACAATATCCTCGGCTGCCTGGAATTTGCCACAGCGTTGGCCGGCTCCAAACTGATAGTGGTAATGGGCCATACCAATTGTGGCGCGATAAAAGGCGCCTGCGACCACCTGCAACCGGAAAACATGACCAACCTCGGCAACCTGTTGAACAAAATACTTCCGGCCGTAGACCTTGAAGATACCATTACCGAAGAGCGTAACAGCGGCAATAAAAAATTTGTGGACCGTGTGGCCGCCATAAACGTAAAATATTCGGTGAAACAATTATTGGAACAAAGCCCCACAATAAAAGAGCTGACCGACACCGGCCGGATAGGCATTGTGCCTGCCATGTTTGACATTGCTACGGGGAAGGTTAACTTTTTTGAGGATGAGGCGATTATAAACTAATCATCAACCAACGGTTAATACCATGAACAGCGTGCGGTAACATACCGCACGTTTTTTATTGTAAGCCGTTGCCGGAGTAATGTAATACATTGGTAAAAAATAGCCCACCGTGCACCCATTAAGCTTTGTTTATACTTAACTTGCTTATAGTATGCCTCTCTAAGGCACACACGTGGCATGAGCAGACAGATAACTACACTTCTCTTCCTCGTGGTTATGGTACTTTTCCGTAGCCTGCCCGCCTGTGCCACACATACCTTTGGCGGCGAACTTCTATACGAGCACCTTACCGGCAACCGCTACCTGATAACATTAACCATATACGGAGATTGCTCCGGCGAAACCTTTGCAAGGCTATATAGTGCAAACCCCATAATAGAGATATACGACGGAAAAAACTTTCATAAAGATACCAAGCTCTTTTCCACCGAACAGTCGGGCAAAGAAGTATCACCGGTATGCCCCGACGAGATAAACAACACCAACTGTAAAGGAGGTGCATTGCCCGGGGTGGTTCAATTTATATACGAAGACACCATAGACTTACCTTACGCATCGGCCAACTGGCGCATCACTTTCCCCGGTGATATGGGTAACTCATCGCAAGCCGGGCGCAGCCATAGTATCACCAACGTAACCGGCTCATCGGTGATGTACCTGGAAGCCGGGCTGAATAACATTGTGGGACAAAACTCATCCCCCAAATACAATACCATACCCACGCCTTTCTACTGCATCAATATACCGCAACAGTATAACCAAGGTGCTACCGATGGAGATAATGACTCGTTGGCGTTCCTGATGACCCCGGCCTTAACAACCGGCGGTGTGCAAACCGGCTATATCAACGGCTATACGCCCACCAGACCAATGAGCACGACAAATTTTAGCTATAATTCTTTGAACGGACAAATGTCTTTCCTGCCCAACCTAGTGCAAAAATCCGTAATCGTGAACCGGGTGGACGAATACCGCAACGGCCAAATAGTAGGCTATAGCATGCGGGAAATGACCATGATTATATTGGACAATTGCAATAACAACCCGCCAATAGCATCGCTGGACAGCACCCGGATTAACCAAGGCATACATGTTGGCAACAATGTGGTAAACGTGTGTGAAGGCAACCATGAAGTGAGCTTCCGGATGCCGATAACGGATGCCGATGGTGACACGATTGACGCCACGGTAACCAATGTGCCGCCCGGCGCCATACTAAATATTGCAGACAATCACACCAAACAACCGTTCCTGGAATTCAGGTGGAATGTGAAAGACGTTGTTCCGGGCAACTACAATCTTTTCCTCAACCTTAAAGACAACAACTGTCCGCTATCGGCCAACCAAACCATAGCGTATACGCTGCAAGTGGTGAAGCCGGCTGCCGCAAGCCACACCGTTACCAACCCCACACGGTGCCTTTACGATGCACAGGTGCGCATTGATTTTATAGAAGGTACCACGCCGCGCGAAATTACTTTATGGCAAAACGGGCAAGTGTTAAAAACCTACGTGGACACGGTAGGATATATTACCGATAAGTTGGGCAAAGGAGATTATCATGTAACCATACGCTCACCCAAGTTGCTGTGCAATTCCGAATACGACTTTTCCATAGTTGACAGCGGCTCTTACCCCTATGCACCGGCCTTTACCTCGCCACATTATTGCATAGATGATTCCGTGGAACCGATAATCATAACCCCCGGCCGGTTTGGAGATATAATTTGGCGAGACATGGAGGGTAACGAACTAGACGAAGCACCGGTAATATCTACATCTCAGCCAGGCGTGTACCGCTGGATGGTAAGCGAATTGTACGAGGTATGCGAATCGCGCCGAGATACTTTTGAAGTATTTGTGCATGAGCAACCGCTATGCGAGATTACCACCATACCCGAACATGTATGCACGGGCGACAAAATATACCTGACGGGCAGCGATGAAACACTGGATTACGAATGGCTGCCGAGTGAACTGGTGAATATGGAACGCGACGGCAGTATATATACACGAGTGATGGTACCCACTACTTACTATGCCATAGCCACAGACCAATACGGCTGCAAAGATACCGCCGACATTACTTTTAACGATGTGGAACCTTGTTGCAAATTCTCCTACCCCACGGCTTTCACTCCCAACGGAGACGGAAAGAACGACGGCTTCAGGGCTATATTTTACGGCAATGAAGAGAGCTATGACTTAGCCATATATAACCGATGGGGGCAGGAAGTATTCCGCACCAACAACCCTAAAGAATATTGGAACGGTAGCTTTGGCGGCAAGGCCTGCGAGATGGGCACGTATTACTACATGGTGCGGGGTAAATGCATGACCGGCACATCCGAAACCCACAAAGGCGAGTTTATACTGATACGATAAGACTATTGCCTTACGCCGTTCTCATATTGCTCGGTGGCCACCAACACACCGTTTTTATATAGCTTCCATTCGCCTGTTTTCTTATCGTCGGTATAATATCCTTCGCTTTCTATATTGCCTTGTTCATCGTAAAAAATAAAAGGACCGTCTTTAACCGCAACACCTTCATCAAGGCTTAGCTGATAGTTAATTACCTTGGGCAGATAACTACAAGTTTTGAGACGCGTATTGTCTGCCCGGAAACATTCCAATTCGTAACGCGGACCGTTCTTTATCCCCGGTGTGCGGTAATACACCGCATCTTTCTTATTCTTCAGCGGTTGCCAATCGGCATTATAATACACGATGCGCCAAAACGAAGCGGACGGCTGAACCGGGTGGTCCATACTGTTGGGCGCCACAATAAGCGTGCGCGATGCGGTATCTTGTGCGGCGGCGGGTATGGCAACGCACAACAGCATGAAAAATAAAATCGGCTTCATAAATCGGGTGTAATTTACTTATAAAGCCGAAGGATAACCACGCGTTTTTTACCTGTAAATAAACAGTGAGGAGATTTTACGTGCCGCCATTTGCATTTGGCTATCCGGGTGCTCTTTATTGCACAACAATACCAACATTTGCTTCTTATCGGGAAAGCGATAAATAACGGTTTGATAACCGGGCCACCCGCCGGTGTGGGATATGATTTTTCCGGTGACATCGTGTTTATTTACGGAAACGCCGTATCCGTAATCGAAACGCTTTCCGCTGTTGGTATATCCGGATACATTGGCACTGTCAAGACTCGCACTGCTTAACACGGTATGATTTCGCAAGCCCTCATCCCACTTCACCAAATCGTACACGGTGGTATTTACCGTTCCGTCACCCACTATACCATCCAGTTTGGTGATATATCCTTTATAGTCTTTGGCACTGTCGGGTAACAGGTATTTGCCTTTTACATACACATAACCATATGCATAATTATCTATTACCTCACCTTTGGTGCGGCGTGTATTGTATACCCTTGTATGCGTCATGTTCAGCGGCTTGAAAAAATACTCCTCCAAAAAGTTCGCGTAACTCATGCCCGAGGCCTTCTCTATAACACTTGCCAACACGGCGTAACCGGTATTGCTGTATTGGTGGCGTTCACCGGGCGCAAATGCTCTTTTGTCTTTGCCTGTGGCCAGGTAATCTATCACATCTTCATTAAAACAATAGGACTTATTCACCTTCTTTTTCATAAGCGGCCCCATATAATCGGGTAAGCCGGCAGTGTGCCACACCAAGTGTTTTATTTGAATACCCGGGTAAGGTAACTGCGGAAAAAATTTCGAGAGGCTGTCTTCCACTGAAAGCTTACCCAATTCCTGCAATTTTAAAATCGCGGCCGCGGTAAATTGTTTGGAGCAGGAAGCCAGTTCAAACATAGTACTGTCGTTTATCGGTATTTTTTTATCCATATCGGCATAGCCATAATTTCGCTCAAACAATACTTGGCCATCGTGTGCATAAAGTACCGCCCCGTTAAAACCCGCGGGATATGCTTGCCGCAATATGGCATCTATCTCATCGGCAGTGTTGGTACCGGCGGCAGGTCGGGTAAAAACAAAAGGGTCGGACTTGACACTCATACCGATTATTTTACCCTTCTTATTGAGATAAAAGCCGATACGGTCTACCTGCCCGGGGTCTTTTTCATATTTCAATGTCATACTTACGCTTCGGCCTTGTGCCTTAATGTCTTCGGAACCCGAAATTATTTTACCGTAAGCTTGATATTTGGGAGCCAACCATTGCTTCAACTTCTTTTTGCTCATCAGTACACGCACCACCAAAGAATATGGCTTATGAATTTTTGTATAATTCTGCTCATTATAACCGGTGATAAATTTGTCCGCTACTTTAAGCCCCTTAGGGTTTTGTTCGGTTTGAGCGAAAGTGTATAGCGGTGTCATGGCCAACATTAACACCGCAAGCGTTTTTCTCATCATATTTGTTTGTTTTTTCAGCATTTACTCAAAACTAACCGATAATAGCAGGCCTGTGAAGGGATTTAGACCAAACCGGCGCCGTTTTCGACAAACGGATGAAAACCGGGTGATATGGTAAATACTGTTAAAAAAAATACGGACAGCCATATTTATGGGGGAATATCCTAATTTACAATCAGCAAAATGAAGGCGATAAAGGATTTTACAAGAACAATAATACTCAGCGTGTTTTCATGCGGAATGATGGGCACCGCCGATGCGGCCAAGCTATTCATACCCATGGATGCAGATAACCAAGCCAACCACCTGAAAGCCTACGGCGTGGCTTATGCGGCGCTGAAAGGCAGCGTGGAAGTAGACTGGCTGCTGAATTACAAAGGAGGCAGTTTTGCACTGGACCAAGTAGAGGAAATAGAGCGCCTGTGCAAATTGCGCGGCGTAAGCTATGAGGTAATCAGCGATGCGCAATATGCCGCAATGGTATCCGAGATAGCCAACCCCGATTATAACGGTGATATCATAAAATTGGAGAAACCACCAAAAATTGCGGTATACACGCCCACCAACAAGCAACCGTGGGACGATGCGGTAACCTTGGTATTGACCTATGCCGAGATACCTTACGACAAAGTATATGACGATGCCCTGTTGAGCGATGAGTTGCACAACTACGATTGGTTGCACCTGCACCACGAAGACTTTACGGGACAATATGGTAAATTTTGGGCCAGCTTCCGCAGTGCCGCGTGGTACCAGGAAGAGGTGCGTACCAACGAAGCCATGGCAGCGAAACACGACTTCCGTAAGGTATCGCAACTGAAACTGGCCGTGGCCAAAAAGATACGCGAGTTTGTGGCGGGAGGCGGCTTTCTTTTTGCCATGTGCTCCGCCACCGACTCTTATGATATTGCGCTTGCCGCAGAAGGCACGGATATATGCGACATACCTTTTGACGGTGACCCGCCTGCGCCCAACGCCCAACAACAGTTGGAATTTGCGCAAGGGTTTGCTTTTAAAGACTATACCCTATCGGGCAGCCCGTATGATTATGAGTTTGCCAATATAGATAATACGCACTACCGCCGAGTGCCCATGGAAACAGACTATTTCACGCTGTTTACCTTCTCGGCCAAGTTTGACCCCGTACCTACCATGCTGTGCCAAAACCACACCACTACGGTAAAAGGCTTTTTGGGACAAACCACATCGTTCAGGAAAGAGACTTTGAAAACCAACGTATTGGTAATGGGCGATTATAAGCCGGCTAACGAAGCCCGCTACATACACGGAGAATTTGGCAAAGGTACTTGGACTTTTTACGGCGGACACGACCCCGAAGACTATCAACATGCCATAGGCGACCCACCTACGGAACTGGCCACACACCCCAACTCACCGGGTTACCGGCTTATATTAAACAACGTACTGTTTCCTGCGGCCAAGAAAAAGCCGAGGAAGACATAAGCAGTAAGGGTAAAAAGCAAATGTTATTTACCAGCTAATTCTGTCTGAATTTTCTTAGGCAGGCCCGACTTTACTAATTCGTAAGATGCGGCCAGGTAATGCTCCCATTCTTTGGGGCGGAGGGCGTTTCTACGCGTTACGGAAACCCATTTGCGGCGGGCGAAATGAGGGGCTTGCATAATGCCTTCACGTTCGCAAAGCTCATCAAAATCTTCCTCCGTTACCTTAAAGCTTACACCCGAGGTATCGGTAAGACCTGTGATGCAGAATATCTTTTCCGCCACCATAAAGCAAAGGTTCTCTTCCCATTTAATGCCTTCATGCGTACCGGGAAAACTCAGGCAATATTCGGTTAGTTTTTCGATGGTCATGCGGATAAAGTTAATAGGTTACCGGGTTAAAAAGTGAATAGGGTAATAAGGATTCCCCCTATTACCCTACCCTATTACCCTATTACCCTATTACCCTATTACCCTACACCTACCTTATTTTGTAACGCAGGCCGGCGTATATGTTGCGGCCCATCACCGGTCCCCAAACCATGGAGGCATCAAAACCTACACCATACGGATTGTTGGCACCCAGTACCAAGTTATGCTGCATATAGTGTGTAAGGTTTTCACCGCCCACATACACTTCAAAATTCTCGTTCCAAGCCTTACTTACCTGCGCGTTCATTTGTACAAAACTCGGCGATTGGCTTTCGGGTTCTATACCTCCGCCATGATGCCCATGTACCGCAGGTACGCGCTTGGTGCCTATCCATTGTATGGTATAATCAAACTTCCAGCCGTTGCGCGTTTCGTAGCCCACGTTTGCAAAAGCCCTGTTGGCCGCCACAAGCGGACGTTGTTTCAGCACACCTTGATAGGTGCTTTGCACATCGTACCAACGGTAAGCTAAACGCAGGTTAAGGTTATGTATCAGCTCATAATCGAACTGCGCCTGGAAACTGTGCGCGAAAGACTTACCGGCAAGGTTGTAAAACCTTACCGAATGAGGGTCTTCCACATCTACTACCACCTGGTTGGTAAAATCGGTATAATAATAGTCCACACTTATCGACCCGTCGCGATAATTAAGGCGGAACTTTTGCGTGAGATTAAGCCCGGTGTTCCAAGCCACTTCCGCATCCAATCCGTACGCTTTACCGGAGTCGGGGTTTAGAATGGCAAAGGTTCTATTGCTTGCCATAAATCCTATATTTTCAGCAAAAATATTGGCCGTGCGTTGCGCCCTGCCAACGGAAGCACGCATAGATGTATTAGCGAAAGGAGAATAACGGATGTGCAAACGCGGCGTGGCAAATGCGCCATACAGGTTGTGATAATCTCCGCGTATACCCGCCACCACATTCAGTTTCTCGGTATTGTACGCGTACTCCGCAAAGGCACCGGGTACATATTCGTTCCGTGCATAGTTTTGCAAGCTAAGCGTTTCGTCGTACACATCCACTATGTTGCTTAAGCCCGTTTTCAACACGTGGTTGGTATTGCCCAATATGGTTTGAAAAATGAGGTTGGTATAAAAGCTTGTCTGCTTTGCATCGTACTGACGTGTGCCGTATAGTGCATCCTGCTCGTGCTGCAAGCCGGCCAGTTGCAAGCCTATGCTTGTACCGGGCTTACCTTCAAACATCTTACCTATTTTGGCCCAGCCTTCTATGCGACGCGTACCCATTTCATAACCCCAAGGATTGCCGGGTATTTGCTCGGTACCTTGATCGTAGTTGTACTGCCCGCCCGTCTTTTGCGCATATACGCCCTTTACACCGCCCTGCACTTCCCAGCCTTTGGGCCCAAACCAAAACCAACGATTGGCGGCCACAAACTGTTTGTCCATGGGTTGGTCCATAAAGCCGTCGTTGTTTTGGTCTATGCGCATCCATTGCGATTTGCCATGCAAAAACAGGTTTGTGGACAGCGACTTGTTCAATTCATGACGGTATACGATATTTCCTTCCGTGCGGCCCTGTGTGCTTTGATACAGGTTGAACAGCCATTTTTCATCCTTCTCTTCAAAAGGTTTGCGCCATTCCACGTTTATTTGGCCTGCCACACTTTCGTAGCCGTTCACCACGCTGCCCGTGCCCTTGCTCAATTGCATACCCTCTATCCAGGTACCCGGTGTAAACGTAAGGCCCGTAACGGAAGCCAAGCCGCGCGTATCGGGTATATTTTCGCGGGTGATGAGCGTGTACGGACCGGAAAGACCCAGCATCTGTATTTGCTTATAGCCCGATACCGCATCGGTAAAGGCCACATCTACCGAAGGGGTGGTTTCAAAGCTCTCGCTTAGGTTACAACAGGCCGCCTTTAATAACTCCCGTTGGCCGATACGCTCTGTTTTAATGGGGTCGAGCAAGCCTATTTCCGTACTGCCGCGCTTACGCGACACAACCACTTCTTTCAGATTTTTGGGCTTGCTCAGTTTTACCGTAAGTACGCTATCCGCGGTTAATCGCAACGTATCCGTAGCATACCCCACATAAGAAACCACCAAACGTTCAGCGCCCGGGGGTACAAGCAGTTCAAAATTACCCTCGGCATCGGTTTGCGTGCCTGCAGCATTATCTATGGTTTTTACCACCGCGCCTACGATGGCTTCATTTTTATCTTTTTCGTAAACTTTACCTTGTATACGTCTGCCTTCCTGTGTATAACCCTTTAGGGCAACAAGCAACAGCAAACCGCATAAAAGCAGTTTGTTGACTATATTGTTCATGCCTGTTTTTTTAATTAATGTTCACAAGTTTCTGTCTTATAATGACAGCATTGAGGCAAGCTTTCGTAATCGGCTTCGGTAGCTTTGGCCAATTCCGAAGAATGGCCGGCTTTGGCCACCGCGGCCAGCACATCTTTAGATGTGGTTTTAGACGGACGATAAACCAAGGTAAGCTTATGGCTTTCTTTATCCCAGTCGGCACGTTTTACACCTTTGATGTATGCTGCGTTTTCAATACGCTTTTTACACATACCGCAGTTGCCGTCTACCTTATAAATTTCGGTTGCCAAATCTTTTTGCTGTGCTACGGCACCGAGGGAAGAAATAATAATGCTTAAAAAAATGATGATTCGTTTCATTGTTTAATTGAATTACGGTTAAAAATGAGATGGAACGATGCATGAAGCATCGAAAAGGAAAGGAACAATCCCTTAACCGTAATAAACCAAACTTGAATGTAACTTATACAAAGGAACCGATTGCCACAAACCCGGTGGGGCATTGGCGCGGTGCGCTTTTACTTTTTCGGTATAAGCGTTACCAATGGCATACTCGGGGTACTGCGGCAGGCTTGCCGGTTGCCACCATTCAATATGCGCGAGTTTAAGTTTAAACTCCGAAACGGTGTTTTGGTCATTAGAGACTTTTGCCGCTATCACTTCGTCTTTACAACAACCGTCGTTCTCTACAGATTCGTCTCCGCACTCACCTTCCGGGCAGCCGTCGCCCTGCGTATACATGTTCCACGATTCCAGCTGCTGCCCGCAATAATGCAGGTTAATCATAATACCCGATACTGCTACCAGGTATATGAACATAATGTGTATGACGAACAGCTTCTTCATTGAACGATACAAATTTACGAACTGAGGTGTTAATAAAACAAGAAAAAGCCTTATAAGATTATAGTAAGGATTTACATTATTTTGTGGTGATGAAAAATCCTTTTCAAATCGGGGACACCCAAACATATATCCATATCGTTTCCGAAGCTGACGCCGCAAGATTCGAGAGCGGCGAAGTACATAACGTATACTCCACTTTTTCCATCGCTCGCGATGCGGAATGGAGCGGCAGACTGTTTGTATTGGAAATGAAAGAGGAAGACGAGGAAGGCATAGGCACGGGTATTACCGTAAACCACCGCTCTCCCGCCCTACCCGGGCAAGAAGTGACCTACACCGCTACACTGCTTGAAGTAAACAAAAACGAGGTGGTGGTGGCATACACGGCAAAAGTGGACGACCGCCTGGTGGCCGAGGGCAAAACCTGGCAAAAGATATTGAAGCGCGAGAAACTGGATAAACTGTTTGAATCGTTGAGGTAAGCACATTCAACCCGCACTAATGATTATTTCCTGAATGCGGACGGATTAATACCGAAATGCTTTTTGAATGCTACAGAGAAATGCGCAGGATGTTCGTAGCCCGTTATCATAGCTACTTCAGCTATCTGCATATTCATATCACATAACAGTTGTTTGGCATACTGCATACGCAAGTTGCGTATATAAGCAAACACCGTAGTTTTGAACACTGCTTTAAAACCGCTCTTCAATTTAAATTCATTTAGCAGGCTTATTTTAGCCAACCGAGTAAGGCTCAAATCATCTAAAAAGTGTTCATCAAGGTAGGCTTTCAGCCGGTATAGCTTATCCGCATCATCGTTCTTAACAGTACCGGCTTGCGGTGCTTGTGCAAACTGTCCTATTTGTAATGATAGCAATTCCAACGTTCGCGATTGTATCAGCAGATTGCGCATAGGGCCTGTTTCCCTGCAATGGCATATGCCATGTATCAGCTGCTGCATCTGTGCCGTTATATCCAGCGTGCCGTGCCAACCCGAGAAGGGTTGGCCTTTAGAAATAGCTTCATAAGCATGCTCGCTCCAAGCATCGTGTTGACCTATGCAGTTCATGAAAAACACCTTCTCCAAGCTTATATGCAGCAGCGATAGCGTTTGGTTCTTCTTAATGCGGTGCATATCGCCGGGTTCAGGCACAAATACCATATTATGTTTGGCACGTTGCATATCCAGGTTGTGCTTCAAGCCGGTGAACGTGGAAAACATATCCCCGCTCATCTGGAAGTTGATATTTATATTTTCATTGGGTAGCGGCTCGTCGTATAGCACCAAATCATCGGCGCCGGTGCGCCAAGCCATGCTCATAATGTGCATATGCGGAAATGCCAGGTTGCCGAACTCGATGGTACCGGCTTTATCATCGTGTACCACGCCGGGGAATCCGGATGCCGTAGTGAGCAGCGAAGGCACAATGCTCTTTGGGTGCGGTAACACCCTGAAGTCAAACACATCGCTCATTTTAAGCTTCACTAACATAAATCCGTTTGGCGTAAGTACTCATCCGTTTGGCGTAACGGGCTGATTGACAGCCATTATAGTTTTGTGCGAAAATAGATCATATAATGAAGAAAGCACTCAAGCGGATAGGAATTGCGGTTGGCAGTTTGGGCACCTTAGCGTTAATATTTTATGCCGTAGTTTATTTTAACATCGGCCATCGCATCAGTAAGACATATGCGTTTCAGCAGGAAACTATTTTAATACCTACCGATAGTGTTACCCTTGCGCATGGCACGCATCTGGTAGCAATAAAGGGCTGTACCGACTGTCACGGAAAGAATATGGCAGGGAAAGTAATGATAAGCGATGGCGGCTTAGGAACACTCACCGCGCCTAACCTGACCAAAGGAATCGGAGGGCTACCTAACGATTATAACACCGTCAACTGGCTTACGGCCCTGAGACATGGCGTTAACAAACAAGGTAAGCCCCTGTTACTAATGCCATCGCATGAGAGTGCTTTGCTAAAACAAAAAGATATGGCGGCCATTATTGCCTATTGCCAACAACTGGAGCCGGTGAATAACGAATTGCCACCTACTAAAATAGGGCCGGTTGTACGCCTCATGACCTTTTTGGGCAAAATGCCCTTGTTATCTGTTGAAATGATAGACCACGGCGCACCTATGACAGGAGATATTGCGGCAGGAAACCTGATAGCAGAAGGTAAGTATTTAGCCATATCGTGCAAAGGTTGCCACAGAGACAATATGCAGGGCGGCGCCCCTTTGGCACCCGGCTTTCCCGAAGTGCCTAATATTACTGCCCTCGGGCCAAGCGGTAGTTGGACACATGCACAATTTACCACTATGCTGCGCACCGGCAAAACACCCGCAGGCCGACAAATAGATAATGAAAATATGCCTTGGAAAATGACCGCACAATATACCGATGAGGAAATAACAGCATTATACACATACCTACATTCTTTAAAATAACGGGGAAAATGAACAATCTGCCAAGAGTAATCAAAAATCCGCTGATAGGCGATACCGTAACGTTTGTAAAAACAGCTGAAGAAACCGGCGGCGCATACACTTTGGTCGAGGTGGAACTGGCACCGAACGGGGGCAACGGTATGCATTACCATATTGATTTCGATGAGTCGTTTGAAGTTGTGGAAGGAACACTGGGGATACAACTGGGCAAGAAGATAATACATCTGCAACCCGGGCAGTCGGCAGTGGCTATGCGTAATGCCGTACATCGATTCTTTAATCCAAGCCCTTCACAGCCTGTAAAGTTTCTCTGCACCATAACACCTGCCCTGCAATTTGAGCAAATGCTGCGTATTGCCTACGGAATGGCTAACGATGGGTTGACCAATAAAAAAGGTATGCCTTCTATTCTGCCATTGTCCATAATGTTCCAAAAGGGAGGGACCTATTTACCAAATTTGCCAACGGGTTTGCAAAAAGCCTTGTTTGGATTCATAGCAAGTATAGCCGAACGAAGAGGGATTGATAAAATGCTGGAGAAATATTATGTAGCAAGCTAATCCCGAATTGATTTTTGGGATTAGCGCGTTACGATGTCGGGGCTGCTAACGGGAAAGCAACGTTTCTAACAGAATAGGGTTCGTGTCTTTATTGATATTTTGGATAGCTTTACGGAGGATCTGCCCCGTTTCCGTATGAAGTTTTCCTGCAGGATTGTGATATTGATATTGCTGTGCACAGTGCAGGCACAGGCTCATCGTCATGATATAGATATTGCCTACGACAGTGCCATTGCACAATATATACGTACCGATAACCAAGCTGCCATATCAAGTTTCAGAGCCGTTATCAACGGCGCAAAAAACACAAAGGATACCACGGCGTTAAAGAAGGTGGTTAAATCATATGCCTTTCTTGCCGGCATATATACCACGCAGGGTGTGTTTACAACCGCCTTGGAAAATTATTATCTGGGACTGGCAGTCGCCGATAAAATAAACGACCTCGACGGCAGGGCGCAAATATTGCTGGGAATCGGAGAACTCTATTTTTACTGGCATCGCTATGAGCAGGCGATGCAGTATTATACATCTTCGGAGAAAATATTACACCGAACAGGAAACGAAAAACTGCTGGCGGATTGTTATATCCATAAGGGGGCCATTTATGAACAGCAGGCACAATTCGGTACAGCACTCTCCTACTATAATAAGTCCCTCGCTATTTTTGAAAAGTTGCATCATACCAATAACATGACAGCCGTGCTGACTAATATTGGAAACGTATACAGTGCTTTAGGACAATATGACAAAGGTATCGCTCATCTAAATCGTGCTTTATCGATAGCGAAAGAATTTCGGAATAAGGATAATATACTTTATTGCCTGATAAATCTAGGTATCGTATATGATACAACCGGCGATTACAAAACTGCCGAACATTATTGGACCCAAAGTATTGCATTAGCAGAAGAAACAGGGTCTATAGAATCGCAGATAACGGCTTATGAAGCCGTTGCCTCGCTCGCTGCAAGAAAGGGCGATTTTGAGCAGGCATATCGGATGAATGTCCGCTATAGTCGCTTAAAAGACAGTCTTTTTAACGCCCAAAGCCTAAAACAGATACAAGAGATAAACACACGTTATGAAACCGAAAAAAAGGAGCGTAAAATAACGGAACAGGCTTGGATGATTCAAAAGCAAAAGAACAGGAACCAATGGCTGGCATTAATGCTGATTGGAGGTACCGTTATTGTTTCTGTCGGATTGATTTATTACGTACAGCGCAACCGTGCAAAACAGGAAAAAGAGCGCTTTAAAGCCATGCTTAAAGCAGAGCAACAGGAACGTATGCGAATAGCGCGTGACCTACACGATAGCCTTGGGCAAAAACTTACTGCCGTTAGTTTGCAACTCGGGTCGCAGACGGCCGCCACCCGTGACGGCAACGGCTACTCGGCTACTAAAGCACTACTGGATGATGCGATACAGGAAGTGCGACATATATCACACAATCTCATTCCCGAAGAACTGCACTTTGGCATCATCACCGCGCTGGAAGAATTATGCATGAAAATGCAAACTGCCGAAACTATAATAAACCTTAAGATTGACCCGCGTTTCACACCAGGCAACTTATCGGAGCAGTTTGAGCTGTCTGTGTACAGAATCATTCAGGAGTTACTAAATAACATACTGAAACACGCCGCATCGGGCAGAATAGATATCGCGCTGTTGCAAGATGGCAGTTCTTGGATAATAGACGTAAGGGATAATGGCAAGGGGTTTAACACAACATCAATTCATACATCTGCCGGTTTGGGATGGAAAAACATTTTGGCGCGCGTAAGTTTATTGAACGGGAAAATGACAGTTAGCTCCGAAACTGCAAAAGGGACGCATATAAAAATTACCTTTCCTTTATGAATCAGCAGGGTTTACCATTGTCCATAATGATAGCGGACGATCATCAAATGATTATTGATGGTATCAAGAGCATGTTGCAAGCCGAAATGCGGTATGCCGTTACAGGGGAAGCGAACGATGGAGAAGCCGCGTGGCGACTGATAACTGCCGACCCTATGCGATACCGCCTTTTACTCACAGACATCAGTATGCCCCTTTTGGGAGGAACGGATTTATGCAAGCGGGTTAAACATACCTATCCTCATATTAAGGTATTAATCCTATCTATGTACAATAATACCACTGTTGTGCGCGAAGCAATAAACTCGGATGCGGACGGCTATATATTGAAGAATACAGGCCGTGAAGAGTTCCTGAAAGCTTTACATCGCATCAGTGAACACAGTACATATTTTTCACAAGATGTGCACCCGTTACTCTACCAACAGTATCATTCCGAAAAAGTACAGCAGGAAAATCTCTCTGTTTTATCAAAAAGGGAACAGGAAGTGCTGGCACTCATTGTAAAGGAAATGACTTCCGAGGAAATCGCCCGCGAGCTCTTTATCAGCAAGAAAACGGTAGACACACATCGGGCCCACCTGCTGGAAAAAAGTAATTCGAGATCAACCATCGGCTTGGTCAAGTTTGCTATAAAGAGTGGTTTATTAGCGCTCTGACCACTAAAATCAGTATTTATACCGATAGTTTTCAGTATCTGTCTCGATACTGTAGCCTTTGTATACATTTTAGTTTTGCCTAAAAATTCTAAAATGATAACAATGAGAAGAATGCTATATATGCTGGCCGTACTGAGCCTTGGAATAAGCAATGCTAGCGCACAGCAACCTTTACACACATGGGGAGATAACCAGTACGGTAAACTGGGTAACGGGTCCGCCGCATCTACCTACACCCCGGTAACGATAGGCTCGGCCAAATGGCTTAAAGTGGACGGTGGTGATTTTTTTAGCGTAGGTATACAGGAAGATGGCTCTTTATGGACATGGGGAGACCAAGCTGACGGACACTTGGGGAACGGTGCTACCACCGGCACACCGAGCGGTATTCAAGTCCCCACACAGATTGGTACAGACAAGGATTGGAAGGATTTTTCCGTAGGCCGGGGATATACGTTGGCCATCAAGAACGATGGTAGCCTGTGGGCTTGGGGCGATAATATTGACCTATGCCTTGGTTCCGGCTCATCTGCCGACCTATATGTGCCCACGCAAATTGGTACCGCATCCGACTGGAAATCCGTATATGCCGGCAACGATCATGTGCTGGCGATTAAAACAGATGGCACATTATGGGCTTGGGGCGATAACAAACATGGCAAATTGGGCGATGGTACAAGTGTTGACAAAAGCGCTCCTGTTCAAATAGGCACCGCAACGGATTGGACGATGGCATCTGCAGGTCATAATACCTCCATGGCACTAAAATCCGATGGTACATTATGGCAATGGGGAGAAAATTCTATGGGCTCAAATGACTTGTTATCACCCACGCAACTAGGAACAGAGACATACTGGGCCAAAATTTATTCCAACGAAGGCAGCCACTTCGGCATTAAAACTGATGGCAGCCTTTGGGCTTGGGGTAAAAACATGACCGGCCAACTAGGCTTGGGAAGCAGTGCTCCGTTTACGGTAAATACACCCACACAGGTGGGCTCGGATAAAAACTGGAAGGATATAGTTGTTGGCTACATGCATGCCGTTGCCTTAAAAACAAACGGTACTATTTGGGGCATGGGTGCCGGCGACGCCATTGGCAACAACTCACCGCTGGGAGAAACCAGCCCTAAACAGATTGGAACTGCCGAAACTTGGACCGCCATAACCACAGGCAGGACACATATGCTGGCTTTAGGCGGCGCCAGTACCAATTCGATAGCTGTTGTGGCAAAGGATATTGCGGTAAATGTATTCCCAAATCCCGCAGGCAATACGATTACGGTAGACGTTCAACAGCCTTTTAGCCAAGTTGATATACTGTCGCTCACCGGTTGCCGGTTGATTAGCGGTACACAAAAAACATTACAAGTAGATAGCTTGCCGGCAGGTATGTATATTTACCGCATCACGTTCAAGGATGGTGCAACCTGCATGGGTAAGTTCACTAAATACTAAACATTACCAGCTTATATCGGGTTTTCTTTAAGTTGCAATCTTTAGAAAGGACGGGCATTGCCCGTCCTTTCTATTTCTTAAATATTTAATAATACGGCAAGCAATAAAATCAAGGACATCAGCCTCATTTTTATTGGGTGTTTAATTTAAACTCTTTAGAAAGCAGAACTACCAATTTGGTATCTTGAGCGCTATATCCTGCAATGCTCACGGAGAAGATAAAGATTAACCGACAATGTATTTACTTTGTATAAATATCAAAAAAATATGCGAGTAGAACCCAACCATGCAAATCCTTTAAATGAATATCTCTCCCCGCATTATATTCATAAAAGCAACTGGCTTAGAGCCGCAGTACTCGGAGCAAACGACGGATTACTATCTACCGCGAGCATAGTGGTAGGCGTAGCATCTGCCAGCGAAACACGCGGGCCCGTTGTTTTGGCTGCATTAGCCGGCTTAGTTGCCGGTGCCTTATCTATGGCCGCGGGCGAATACGTATCTGTCAGTTCTCAAACCGATATAGAAAAATCAGATATTGCGCGTGAAGCAAAGGAACTGGAAGAAATACCGGAGGCCGAACTACAATATCTGGCTCTTATTTATGAACAAAGAGGGTTGAAAAAAGAAACGGCGTTACAGGTAGCCAAGGAATTAACCGCGCATGATGCCCTGGCAGCTCATATACGGGACGAATTGGGAATTAACGAAATAAGCCGGGCCAAGCCTTTACAGGCAGCCCTTGCATCCGGCGCTTCGTTTACTTGCGGTGCTTTGCTGCCATTGGTCATTACAATTTTCCTTCCTTTGAAAGGCATGGTCTATTATCAATATGGCTTTACTATTGCTTTTCTAATGTTGCTCGGAGCCATTGCCGCTAAAACGGGAGGTTCCAGTCTGTTTAAAGCGGTTCTGCGGATATCATTATGGGGAACTGTAGCTATGGTGATAACGGCAGCCGTTGGCCGATTATTCGGAGTAGCGGTATAAAATATCGTCCGAAAAAAGAGGATGAGAATCCGTGGCTCAACCATGGCAGGCAGAAATGATTATCAGAGACTTTCGGCCTGCCTAATTAATAGAAAACGGTAACGCAAGATTTGGATAGAGGCAATAAACTTTACATGATCCTGATTTTCTAGCCACTCAGGCACAAGGGAATTTCCTTTCAGAGAAAAAAGAAGTGTGAAACCGACTAAAAACAAAAAAGCCCGTAAAACGTATGTTTTACGGGCTTATGAACTTGGCGGAGAGAGAGGGAACTGAACCTATCGCTGAAACCCGCTACAGTCAATGCTTATGTTGTTCTAGGAAAACCGGCTCACCGAATTTTCCCCTCGTAAATTTTCACTGTTCAACCGTCTTCAAAATTACGGCATTTAATCAATACTTTAATTATTCGGATGGACTTTCCTTACGACACTTTATAAGGTACATTGGCTGGTTTTCTGTTAATTCTGCTACCTCCACTAATCCAAAGTCTTCAAACTCTTCTAGAACGGCGGCTTTATTATAAAAAAATAGCTTAACCCCACCGAATTGCTCATAGCGATCTTTACCTAAGGATATGCCCTGACCATAACTATGTGCACTCTGCGATATCGCAGTGAAGACCATATATCCGCCGTCCCTTAATTGCTCGTAGCAATTCCTGATAAATCTGATTCTTTCATGTTCATCCAAAAGATGTATCAGCGCATGGCAAAAGATGCCGTCATAAAGTTCCTTATTGAATGGCATGTCCAAAACAGATCCATGGTAGATATCCATGACGGAACCATAATGTTTCTCTGCTAAGGCAATTGCTGTGTCTGAAATCTCTATACCTGTGACTTGCATGCCTTTGTTCAGGAAAGCCTGTGCATTCCTGCCATAACCTATCCCGGGGATAAGGATTTTTTTAAACCCTTTTTCATCAAACATACTCGCCGTTATCAAAGCCGACTTAGCAGGATCATTGCCCCACATTTCCTGTTTGTCTTTAAATGCCTCCTCCCAGAATTCCGCCATTTCTATTTTATTTATTTTGCTTTGATGATATACTGATATGGCAATAGGTTTACCTCGACTTCAAAGGAACTGTATCCGGCTTTCCTCAATTCAAATACAACTTCATCTATGGACGCCCGCATAGCCATTTCGGGGGCTTGTATTTTGTCCGTAAATATTGCTTTGAAATAATCCAGGATAACCAGTTCGCCATCAGGCTTCAGACCGTGTTTTACTTTCTTGAAATATTCGACTCTGTTTTCAATGTGATGGTACGTATTGGCTACGAAGACAATGTCGGCTTCCCTGTCTTTTAATGAGGGACTATCATATGGCACTCTACGAAGCTCTATGTTGCTGATCTTTTCTTTTTCTATCCGCTGCTTGAGATAGGCTTGAAATTCCTCACTCACGTCGGCTGCAATCACCTGTGCTCCCATGGCCGCAAATTTGACGGAAAAATAGCCGGTAGCGGCTCCGATATCCATTATCTTCTTGCCTCTGATATCTCCCAGAAACCGTATTACCTTATTGGGTTGCTGCATGGAATCCCGCTCTGCAGATTCAAAATTTGCAGCCATTTGTGCTATAGCATTCCTATCTGAGAAGGCGTGCCTGGAGTGCCCATGACCTTGCTGTTGATGGTGTGTTTCCTGGGCAGATCCATTTAGTGAGCTAAGCGTTAAAGCCACGGAGAGACCGAATGTCATCGGACTAAGAATGTTTCGTTTACTCATGATCTTGTATTGAAGTTGAATTAAATAATATTGAATTATCACTGTCCTTACCGATATGCCTGGCAGCTGTCCTTTTCTTTTGCACCAGGCGGCTTATATAGTAAGTAAGTACCCCAACCAGCAGGTTGGAGGATCCCAGGAGCGTTTCATACGGATGGTTCACCACTGTATAGACTATCATCCATGCGGACAGCAGCAGGTAGAGGATTTGAAAAACCGGAAATAATGGACTGCGGTATCCAGCTCTATGTCCCGTTTTGAGACGAAGCCGGAACACAGAAAATACAACCAGCATGGTTGACAGCGTAAGCAATACACCGCAATAGACCATAATCTGCTCAAAGGTGCCTGTCAGGACGAGTATCACCCCAAGCAGAAATTGCAGCCATAATGCCCGCTTTGGGATTTTACCCGGTTGTACTGCGAAGTATTCCCATAATGGATGCTGAGCCGCCATGCTGGATGTTACTCTGGGCCCTACCCAAACCATCGCGCTGATGCTGGAGATCAATAAGGCAGATATGATAATACCAAACAGTTTGCCGGCAGATGGACCAAACATCCTGGCGGCAGCAATTTCGCCCACTTCCACTTTTCCCGCTAATTCAGGAACGGGTGCGTGTTTAAGAAAGACAAACTGCAGCAGGGTGTAAAGGATAGTGACCATAAGGGTTCCGCCAACTAAGGCTAACGGCAACGATTTTCTGGGATGCTTAAATTCCTCTGAAATATATGCTGCTGCGTTCCAGCCAGAATATGAATAGGTTACATAGATCAGCGCTATGGCGAATGCTTCCGATTTGAGCTCCGGGAAGTAATCATTGCCGATGTGAAACGAAACGCCTGTTTGTCCTGATATTGCCAGCCCGGAAAGTATAACCGTCACCATTACTCCGATTTTGAATAACGTTGATGCGAGCTGAAATTTTGAGCTTGCCTTCAGATTCCGGGTATGGATGACGGTAACTGCAGCCATCAAAAGAACAGCTATCCATTTCGGATCAAAGTTGCCGAACCGGAAGTAGCCGGTAAAGGCGATCGCAGCAAGTGCAATGGGCGCTGAAAAACCAACAGTCAGCGATATCCATCCTGAAAGATACCCTGCAAGCGGATGATATAACTCTGATAGAAATGCATATTCACCCCCGGACTTCACTATGGCAGTTCCAACTTCAGCGTAGCTGAACGCACCTGCTAATGCCAGGATACCTCCCAAGATCCATAGGGTAAGAATGACCGGCAGACTTTGCATTTGCTGAAGCTGGAACCCCAGACTGGTAAAGGCACCTGTTCCAATCATGTTTGCCATCACGATGGAAACACCCGTAAGTGTGCTGATCTTGTATTGATTACTGTGCTTCATCCCCTGAATTGTTCGCCGGTTATTTTTATTGTTATCGCGCTGGTTATTTTGTGCGGACAGCGTGCGGACACTCCTTTTTATTTAGGATTGGGAAGGTGCTTCGATCACTGGCAGCTCCATTTTCCGAGGTCCTTTAAACAACACGTAAACCAGGAGCGTGAACAGGATTCCAGTGCCAATCCACATGGCTTGCTGCCAGCCGCTTACAAAAGATTCACGGGCAATACGGATAACCATTTCTGCTTTTGCACCGCTTCCTGGTGCAATCGCCAGCGCGTTTGCCAAACCTCCTTTTACAGCGGTAATTGATTCTTGCGGAAGTCCGTAGAGTTGATCACCGATAGCTGCGCTGTAGCCTGCAGTTACCAATGGTCCTAATAGTGCCACGCCTAGAGCTGTTCCCAGTTCGCGTGTAATATCGTTAAGAGCGGATGCCACGCCTTGGTCACCGGACGGCAGTGAAGAAGTGATAGCTTCGGTAGATGGTGTCATCGAGAATCCCATTCCCAGCCCCATTACAATCATACCGGGAAGTACCGACATATAGCCATCACCAACCGAAACCAGTTGGCCCATCAAAAAGGCACCCGTCGCTCCGAGCGCAATTCCAAGGGCCATGGTATAGCGGCTACCTATTTTTAAAGCCAGTTTTGGAGCCATACCGGAACTGAGCATCATCAGTAAAGCCATGGGCATCATTGCAAGTGTAGATCGCAGGCCCGACCAGCCAAGGACGCCTTGAAAGAATGGAAACAGCACGATGAATATTCCCGCCTGGACACCAAAAACAACAAGCAGGGTTATAGATCCCGCGGCAAGATTGCGGTTTCTGAACATCCGCAGGTCCAATAATCCATTCTTATGCCTTAGTTCCCAAAGGATAAATCCCAGCAGCGCGGCCAAGCCAATGATAAAACTGGCAATTACAATGGGTGCTGTCCAGCCGTGTCCCGGGGCTTCATGCAAACTATAGATGACGGCCACGGCAGCTAGAACCGATAGCAGAGCACCCGGAAGATCAAACCTATGTTCCGATCTTTCTACAGACTCCGGGACGAAGCGGATTGTCATGATAAAGGAAACTACAACCAATGCAACCGGCAGCAAAAACAACCACCTCCAGCTGGCAATGTCGACCAGCAGAGCTGACAGATACATTCCCAGTATCCCGCCGGCTCCTGCTACTCCGGTCCATATACCGATCGCTTTTGAGCGTGATTCTTTAGGAAATGTAGAGGTGATGACAGCTAGCGTTACGGGCATAATAAAGGCTGCACCTACACCAGTCAGCAGACGGGAAAACAACATCATGGCAGCACTGGCCGCTACTCCTGACAGCACGCTTGCTATACCGAATATTATCAGCCCGGACAGCAGGATCTTTTTGCGGCCAAGCCGGTCGCCCATAGCCCCGAACGGCAGGAGCAGGGCTGCCAGCGTTAGTGTATATATATTGATAATCCAGAGCACCATATTCTGAGATATGTCAAATTCTACTGCTAGCATCGGCTGTGCAACATTCAATCCGCTAACGGATGCAATTACGGCCATCAGGGCGGTACAGACTGAAATGAGTATCCTCGTCAAACGAGTCTTGGTTAGGTCGCCATTAAAAGAATTTACTGCGTTATTATTTTTCTTCATTATTTATACTGTTATACTGGTTTAGAATTAGGAAGCTTTTGCCGCTTATGGAAGTTCCTCGCAAACGATTCCGAACGATTTGAAAAAATCAATAAGCAGCTGCGGATCTGCATGACCTGCTTCAGCCCTGAATATGTTATCGCAGTCATCAAGATCAAAACTCCAATTGCGATGGCCGAGAAATCCACTGATATGAGCTTGCAGGCGCTCAGCCTCCTCGACCGTTTCAACACTGGTTTTAAAAACAAGAATACTATTCACACTTCTGGTTTAAATTGTTCAATTTGAATTAATAAGTTCAATATAAAATGAACTTTCCGAGCAAAAAATTTTTACTTCCTGTTTTCCCATTTATTAATGGCTATCATTAATTCCTTATAAACAAAATCCAAAAATTCTGTCACCTGCTTCAAATCGTTATTGAATGCAGCAGTTTTCGGGCTTCGTATTTTTAGTATATCTTTTAAGATGATGTTCAAGTCATCGAATTTTTCAAAATTCTCTTTAGTCATGCTAGTCCAGTTGTTCATTTTACAACGGAAGTATCTCTTCTTATCGCCCAGCTTAGTAATATACTCAATATGATGCGTCATCATCAGTCTGTTCAACGCATTGCTGGTTCCCCCTTTGCTGAGATGCAAGGTTTCCATGATCTCCTCGAAGGTCAATTCCACTTTGTCAGCGACTAAAAAAAGCCCCCATACCCTGCATTCTGCAGGAGGTAATCCATATTTTTCATTCAGGACCCCGAATCGCTCGATCAGCTCTTTTTGCTTTTCAGATAATACCATAACTTTTTGACTTCGCCATTTCCTGAGCAAAGGTAAGAAGGTTTATTCGGTTCAGCAAATTATGAACTAACTTTATTTTGAATTCTTCATCTTTTTGAAGCCCCTGGTCACGCGTGCAATGTTGTATTAAAGCGGCCTGTTGCAAGCCGCTTTAATACTATTGATATTACCAAGCGATCTCGCCGGTTTCAGGATTGGTTTCTTCACTGAAGAACTTACCTGTTGGACCGTTGTTGTCTATCAGGGCATATTTGATAATCCTATTGGCTGCAACAGCTACCTCGCCTCCATTGAAGAAAGTAAAGTCGGTTTTTGTAAGTCCGGGACAGACGGCATTGACTTTGAAGTTTGTGTCGCGCAGCTCATAGGCTAAATGAATGGTATACATGTTCAATGCCGCCTTGGATAGGGCATAAACGCCATATTTAGCATAGTTGTATGCAGGCCAATGCGGGTCGCTTTGCAAAGAAAGCGACCCAACGCTGGTACTTACGTTGACTATTCTCGGTTCAGGCGCGTTCCGCAGGAGGTCTATGAACGATTGTGTTACGTTCGCTACTCCAACAACATTAGTTTGAAATGCGTCCATATATTCCTTTGCTGTTGCAGAAAGAACGGTGTAAGGATCGCTTCCTCCATTGATTCCGGCATTATTAATAAGTATGTCCAGTGTTCTCGTCGCCTTACCAATTTGTTCACGGGCATTTTGTACTGATAGGATATCCGTGACATCTAACTGTATCGCTTTTACCCGAGTTAACCCCGCTTTATTTAGTTTTTTCACAGCTTCCAATCCGTTTTCCAGCTTCCTGCTTCCAATAAATACGGAATAACCCTTTTGTAGAAGCTGCCTGGCAGTTTCGTAGCCAATACCTTTGTTCGCGCCTGTAATTAGTACTGTTTTCATACTTCAATTTTGATTTTCAGATACAAAATTCCAGTACACGCGATTAGTGAAATTTACCAAATGGTAAAAAAATGGTCAACGGATATTTCTTCTTATCCGGCTTAACGATTGTTGTGTTATACCCAGGTATGAAGCTATGTATGATAAAGGAACCCGGTTGATCAGCGAAGGATAATTTGAGAGGAATTCCAGATAGCGCGTTGTTGCATCCTGAGATACAACCGGACCCTTTCTGGATTTTTGATACATGCATAATTGTACCATCTTATTTTTTATTTTATCCCATCCGGCGACGGTTTGAGACAGTTCTTCCCAATCCGTTTTCGAGAAAGCGATGAGACGGCAGTCTGTCGCTGCCTGAAGGTATTCTGAGGAAGCCGTATTTGCTTCAAAATGCACATAGTCACATACCAGGTTGTCTTCGACAATGAAACAACGGGTAATTTCCGCTCCTTCATCATTACGATAATAACCACGGATCACACCGTCAACAATAAATCCAACTTGTTTCGGGATTTTTCCCGCTTTCGAAAAGTAATCTCCTTTCGCAACACTTAATGTTTCAACCTTGCTTAAGACGATGTCAATCTCTTGCCTGTTGATGCTTCCAAATTTTAGGATGTAGCGGATCAGTTCTTCCATAGTTTTGATTTTGGCCTGGCGTATAGACTTTATCTTCCGGCAAAGCGCTGCGTTACGGCAGCCTCCCAGGTTTAGTAGGGAATCGTGACACCATGGGCTGCTTTAAAGCGTGCTAGCGGGAAAACGCAAAAATAAGAAGCAGTCATCAGAACCTCTATACGGTGCTATAATGGATAGTTATTTTTAGAAAGGTTGTTGTTTAAAGCTACAAATTCATAAGGTCTAATTCTTAACATGTATCTGTGACAGCATTTTCTTTTGCTTCTTTTCTTGCTGCGCCTGGCAAAGAAAAGATGCGACCGCGTAGGACACATCTTCTAGTAATTGGCTTAGCTACCAGTATCAGGTGAACAGCAACTGAACGGCCAGAGAAAACTTCGGATTATCATGCTTGCGCGGCTGCGTGTATTGTGTCAGGCAATGGGAGAGATATAATGCGGTGTACCCGTCAAACAGCTGGTCTCCAAATAGTCTGCCGTTCGTATGCAGTCGCCTGCTATACTGCGTGATTTTCTTAGCTGCATCCCGCGACAGCGAAAGCCAAAAGTCAAAGTCAAAAAGGCCATTATCCCATTGGGATTTTATCCGTTCCTGTTCTTCTTCTATGGTTTGGCTCATAGCTGTAACGAATTGCAGGAATGCGGGTATCTCTGCGGGGAACAGCTGATGCAGCAGCCTGCCTTTCTCTACGTTTATCAGTTCATCTAATGATTTCATATCCTGTCTGTTTTTTGATTAATTTTTAGATACTTACCATTCACGACTATAAGAGTGTCAGGGCGGGCGGTTGTCCCGCCCTGATTATTTTTAGTTCCTCTGAAATATGTCGCTGCCGTGCTTTTGGAACAGTTCGCACTGGCGGAATGCAGCTTGTGTGCGCATCTGTCCCGTGCCGAACATGATGGATTTAAGTTTCGTTTCTTCGTCCTTGTATTCCTTTACGTTTTGGAAATAGCCTGTGATGGCGTTGTATGCACCAAACAAAGTGCCTTTTGTCGTTTCCGTGTGTTGGGTCGGGCTGTTCATGGCATACATAAAAGCATTATTGCAGATATTGTTGAAGATGGTGGATTGTTCTTCTCCTTTCCTGATGCCCTGCAGTACCTCGTTACTCGGTGCCATCGCATGTTGTATCAGTTGCATCACTTCTTTATCGGTGATGCGCACTTTCGCCCATTGGTTAAATATGCCGTCCAGCTGGTCGGCTAACCGGTTGGAAATACCCAACAGCCTGTGTGCTTCTTTGAGCCTGTCCTGTGCGCCTGCCGTGTGGCGTATTTTAATCGTGTGGCTTTTGTTGCCGAGGGCCGCGTTCAGCGTGTTCTGACAGACGATACGCACGGGGGTAAATGCTGCGGTAATGCTGCCGCTGCCATCGTGGGAGGTGGTCAGGAACAGGTATTTTTCTATCAGGTCATCGCTGCCCACTTTGATGTAGTCGGGCAATTTGGCGGTGATAAAAATCTTTTCTCCTTTGCCGAGAGCCCCCGCTGTTTCGTACTGGATGCCGTCGCCGCCCACGATGGCATCGAAAAAGCTGAAAGCGTCCGTGTTCTGCACGATTTTGTAGTCTGCTCCCACACGGTCGCCCAATACGGCACCGTTATCCGTACGGTAGGTAAAAAACGAAGATTCGGAAACCGTTTCCGTACCATCTGCTATACGGTGAACGTTCGGCATCTTGACCACTTCGAAGTCAAGCCCTGCCAGCTGCAATGCTTCCTTACTGGTCGGATAGCCTTCTACTATCTGCCCTAAACCGTGCCATGCTTTTTGCTGTACGCTGAAAAAGCTGTGTTGTCCTGTCTGTTCGTTGAAATTGATATTATGTCCCATAATTAAAAATTGAATGCTTGTTTAAGAATTGTTTTTGCTGTTTTATTATTAGAATGGCAGGTCGTCCACTGTTTCAGGGCTATGCTGCTGCGTAGCCGGTGCCGCGATGCTATTTTGTTCCGTGTTGCCGCCTTTGGGTGTAGCCAGTATTTTGACGGTGTTGCAGTGAAACGTGAGCGATGCACGCGCGTTGCCGTCCATGTTGTTGTAAGCCTGTACCCCGATGCGCCCGTACAGCTGCACTAACACACCCTTGGTCAGGCGTTCCGCCACTTTACTGCTTATCCAGTACGAGCAGTTAATAAACGTGGTCAGCTGTTTGCCCTCCGTGCTGCCTTTAGGTTTGTAATAGTCATTGATGGCGATGGTAAAATTGACTACCTGCCTGTCGTCGGGTAAGGTGTTCACCTTTGCGTCTGCCGTTACTCTTCCTGTGATTTCCATTGCTTTCGTATTTAATCGTTATCAATCTGCTTTACATCTTTATTGGTTATATACCGAACTGCGGCATACCTCCTCGTTCATATACTGATAGCGACCAGCCATTAGGACCGCGGAGCAAAAGACAAGGTTTTGCAGAAAAAATACGACTGCCGCAACAGCGCTGTCCGCAGGACGCCATCAGTGCCGGGAGTGGAGAATTTTTCTGCAAACCGTTGGCCAGCCCCGTCCGGCAGGCGGGGTGCAGACCTTTTCTTTTGCAGAGCGGGCCAATATCTTTGCTATCGGGTAGCTGAATGAGTGTGTTTCCCTTTGGAAGTCCCGCATAAACTATGACCGGAAGTCTTTGTATGCTGTTCGCCGAATGAAGCGAACGAAGGGAGCAGGAATAAGGCGATCTGCATACCCATGGAGCTGAACAGCGATGCCTGCCGATTCTGAAAACAGCCTGTATTATGTGCAGGGGTCGCTGAAGTATCTTGCGCGGCCGGATCATATCCCGAAAGTTGAACGGTGGCATCGCCACTACGGACCAATCGATAGGTAACGGCCGGACACAAAGCCATGCTAACCAGAGAACAGGTATATCTCCCGTTGTGACCGATAGCGTTGATTCGCTGAAATGCAACCCTACTATACATATACTATCCCGCTGTATGCAATGAAAAGAGCGGTAAAGGCAGTGATCTGTCAGGAGATCCTAATCCTGAATATCAGGATCCAGATAAAGATCAGAGAATACATCATCGAGTTCATAGTCCTGTGGGGGCATGTTCGCTATACGTTGTGCCAGCTTACGGCTGAAACTCCCGGTCTTCCGATCCTGATCGAGGATAAGGTTCCATATACCATACTTCCTGAAGGCGTATTCGATGTAGCGCCAGTGCCGGGCATAGGAATCGTGAATGGCATTGTTGGCAAAAGCGAGCCAGGCACCCGAAGCATAGTTAAATCCTGCGATTTCCCGGTTCTTCGCAGATTCAAGTATATATAAGAGGGAGGAATGATTTGCAGCTCTCTGTACCAGGCGGCGATCCTGCAGGCGGTTGAGTATCGTATATAGGGGCATCTGACGCCGATCTGAAGCATCGCTGTGGCGGCTCATATGATCGTAATCACCCGGAGTCAACCGGTACCCGCGCGCCAGCAATTGACGGGTCAGGCTGTATTTACTGATTATTTCGGGGTTACTGAATAATTCCTGAAACGCAGTGATACCGTTTTCATCCATCGCATTTACCTCCAGGTGGATCTTTTCATTACACAACAGGAAGCCAAGAAAAGGATTATCTATGCGTTTGGCTTCCCTGAAATATTTATTGAGCACCGGCACACCCCCGGACCGCAGAGTCCTGAACCGCAACCTGTCATTCAGGGCTTGTTCCCCCTGTTCATCCAGTTCCGCGATCAACGCTTCCACCGGGTCATAGTACATGATGCCCCGTGTACGGCGGAGACCAATCTCATCGATGATCTCGCCGGCAGCTTCCTGCGCCGCAGCCAGGCGCTGCTGTTCCTGCTTTTGCTTTTGGGCATCCGCGGTAGCCTGCTTGCGCGCCACCTGCTGCTGTTCCCATTTTCGTTTATCCGCCACATAATCGAAATAATAGGCCTGGCATTCCAGCCAGTCGAACTGCAGCTCGTCCAGTGTCACTGATCTCTTTGTCCATTTCGTGTGCAGCTCATTATCCAGGGTCAGGAAATGATATTTGTAGTCGCAGATCATTTTAAAATCTGTCGCGGACTCATCCATCCTGAAGAAGTTGTGATAGGCGCTGAGGTGTTTGATATCCCTGTTCATCTGGGACTGGCCATGGACGTCGTAGTTGTCGAGGACCCAGATCAGGTAAATGCCTTTCCTCCGGTAGAATTCGTGGCGGTCGAGTATATATCTCAGGGACAGGTCTGACAGTTGTATCTCAAAGACCAGCTTCTTGTCTTTATACCTGCAATACACATCCGGGCGCCTTTTTTCGGTTCCATCAAAAATGAACCGGTCATCGGTAGAGATAGACGAGGCATCAACATCGGGATGCATCCGAAGCCTGTCCGCTATGAGCTGCTTCAGTTGTTTATGACGCGGGCTTTCCTTAGCGTGTATGATGCGGCGGATATTTTCAGCTTCCCCGGGACTGATATCAAAATCCGTCAACAGGCAACGCTCATGACCCTGTCCATGCCGGAAATAAAGCCGGTCCCTGCTGCTGGTGGAGACATATAGTTTCTGTTCGCAGGTCCGACAGAACAATTCCACTTCATCCCTGTGGAACTGCCTGCGCAGTTCGAAACTATTCTTCTGGGTATCAAATACCTGCTCTGCCTCCAGCACTTCGCCTGACACACGGTCGAAAGCAATATCTATGGCTCTTTTAAATCCGGACATGGTGGATGTAATGCCCTAAAGTTACAATTCTGTCCTTTCCTTACCACCAAAGCTATGGCTCTTTGGGCGGTGATTTTTTCCTGCGCCTTGCTGCCTTTTTTAGCTCCTTCTGGTAGTTTTCGTATGCTTCTTCGATTGCAGGAGTAAGTAGCCGGTAACCTGCCCAAAAAGCTTCCGCCGGAGTTTCAAATCGTCTATCAGCAAGAAACTCAACCTCACCCGTCGTCGCCAAGTCATCTTTCAGGACCACGTAATAGAACGGCTCTGTCTTACTGACACCCAGGTGCACTTTGTATTCCTTCAGTTCATCCCCGAACAATACATGGAAGGTTGTTTTAGGTACATCGGGAACCGTCTCAACGTGCTTTACCAGGTAAGATGTGGTATGTATGGCATCCTCATTCCATCGGCGTCCCCAGCTGTCTGAACTGAACGGAGACTGAACGATATGTATTTTCACGATCACTTCTGCACCTGATGCAATATCCTCGACAAAGACATATCCTTCAAACAGCGCCTCGATCTCTCTCTGCATTTCGTACTGGTGATAATCCGAATTGAATGCATAGTGTATGCTGTTGTCCCGGTCGACAATATAAACAGGCTTGGATAAACGATATCGCTTAAATATGTCAATCATTGCCGCAGCATATATCTTGTCATAAAGTTCAATAGTGATATCGAGATCGAGCATTGTTCCCATAGTTTACCGAAAGTAGCGTTGCGTCGCTATATGTGCAAGTGCAGTATATAGGGTGAATCTCACAGCTAACAATTGAATAACTGAAGAAATTGCTGAGGATTGCTATATTTAGTAAAATAACTCATATGATCCGCTATGTAAACACCAAGACCACGAAATTATATACAAGGGACGGCTCGGGCAAAGAGCTCATAGAATTACTCTGGGGAGACCAGCTGACGGTGCTGGATGACTCTGATGCGTTGCAAACACTTGTGAAAGCGCGAAATTGCACAGGTTATGTGAACAACGAAGCCATTGGCGATACACCGTTACTGGAGCTATATTTTATTGATGTCGGCCAGGGTGATGGGATATTAATTGTGACCCCAGACCGAAAACATATACTTATTGATGGTGGTTATAACAGGAAAAAGCAACCGCATGGTAAAAGTGCCGCAGATTTTGTTGACTGGAAATTCAAGAGGGACTATGGAAAGAATAAGATCCTGCTGGATGCTATGATCGCTTCGCATTGTGATGCGGACCATTATGGTGGTTTGTGGGATCTTGTCAATCCGAATGAGACAGAGGGACTGGACACGCATGAAACTGTTGTAAATAATTTCTATCATGCCGGCGTTTCCTGGTGGCAGAATGCTGCTGGTACCCGCTCACTGGGGGAGTCGAAGGATGGATATCTTACTACATTGCTCGGCGATCGATCATCGCTGGAAGAGGCGTTGTCCAATGATACCTATAAATTGCAGGGGGAATGGGGAAAGTTCCTTTCCTGCATTAACGATACCGGATGTAACGTCCAGCGTCTTGGTTACAATGCAGATCAGGATTTCCAGTATGTACCTGATTTCGGGCCGGGAGAAAATGATGTAAATCTTAAAGTTCTTGGCCCTGTTTGTTACCATGAGAATGGTGTTGACAAGGTCCGGAACCTTGGCAGTGATTCCAAGAATACGAATGGCAATTCCATTCTCCTGAGACTTGATTACGGGAGGGCACGAATACTGCTGACGGGAGACCTGAATAAAAACAGCCAGCAGGATATCCTCAATGCCTTTAAGGGGAACCGCCAGGAGCTTGCTGCAGACGTCGTGAAGTCATGCCATCACGGAAGCGACGACTGTTCTTACGAATTCCTGGAGTGTGTCCATGCTTCGGCAACCATCATTTCTTCAGGAGATGATGAGAACCATGCGCACCCGAGACCAAATATTGTTGCGGCTTCCGGTGCAGCAGGTTTCAAAACGGTTGAAAAAGACGAGATGATTACGCCGCTTGTTTTCAGCACTGAGATATCAAGAAGTATGCGTATAGGTGAACCCCAAAAGTTCGAAGCCGGGGGCGCAGAATATCAGCCGGAAGAAGTACACGCATTCTACACCCGTGTCGCGTCCGGTGCACTCAGGGGACAAAAGAAAGAGATAGATATGCATCGCGCCCGCATTGTTGACGGTATTGTTTACGGATTAGTGAATGTGCGTACTGACGGGGAGCGCATATTGTGTGCTACGCTGAACGAGGGAAAATACAAATGGGAGATCAAACAATTTAATTCCAGGTTCTAAATAGCTGCACCAGCGTCAGCGATTCAGTAAGCCCTGAATCGCTGACCAACTCAGCTGCTGGATCACCTGCCTCCGGCAATGTCTATAAAACTTCCGGTAGTAAAAGACGCTTCATCTGACAGCAACCAGAGAATTGCGTGCGCCACCTCTTCAGGCTGTCCGCCCCGCTGCATAGGGATGGAAGAACTAATGCGTTCAATGCGCCTCGGATCCCCGCCGCTGGTGTGAATATCGGTATAGATAAACCCCGGCCGGACGGCATTCACGCGGATACCCTCAGCCGCTACTTCTTTTGACAAGCCGATGGTCATCGAATCAATTGCGCCCTTGGAAGCGGCATAATCGATATATTCACCGGGCGACCCTGTCCTGGCTGCCACAGAGGACACGTTAACGATACTGCCGCCAGCTCCACCATACCTGGTTGACATTCTTTTAACGGCTTCTTTCGAGCATAAAAAGCAGCTCAGAACATTTGCAGACAATATTTCCAGGACCCGGTCAGCGTCCATTTCATCGAGCCGCATCTGCGTTTTCAGTATACCGGCATTGTTAACCATCCCATCTATTTTTCCAAAAATGCGATCGATCTTTTCGAATAAGTCCGCCACCTGGCGTTCATCTGATACATCTGCCCGGAACATTTCGGCGTTGCCACCGGCTTCCTGAATAGCCTTTACAGTACGTAAGGCAGCCTGTTCATCCCGCAGGTAATTTACCGCCACCGTGTAACCCAGGCCGGCTGCCATGATAGCTGTAGCAGCTCCGATCCCGCGGCTTGCTCCAGTAATTAATATGACCTTATCCTTTTGCATCCAGAGAACTATTTAAGAGTGATCGGATATATTCGATATGATGCAGGTCATGTTCTGCCGCAAAATACAGATGATCCCTGAGGCTCAGGTGCTGCTGCATACGCGGGTGCATGCTTTGGCTCGCTACGTCCGCAATATTTATCGATGCCAGTTGTTGCAGGGTATATGAGCGAACCTGTGCAAAATCATCTATAAGTTCGTTTACAGCAAACCTATTGAATCCAGCCTCAAGTGTTGCCCGATTATCCAGATCGGCAGGGGTCAATACCGGCTTGCCCTGTATAATATCTACAATGCGCGCCTGCCATAAAGGCTCCAGCATCGTCAGATGTCCTATATGCTCTTTAACGGACCATTTTTGTTCCGGCTGTGTATTCAGCAATTCGTCGGACATATTTGCCACTATTATACGGAGCGTGGGCTCTGTCTCGCTTAAGCGATTGATCAGCGCCTCGAAATCTTCAGTGACCTCACTGAAATCGAACTGTCTATCAAACCACTTCATGTTATCCGTCATTCTGCAGTGTTTTTAATGGATTCAAGATTGTGATGTATTTGTGCCAGGTGATGCAGCGGATGATAGGACATGAGGTATATGAGTTCACGTATGGAGAGCTTACCTAAGAACGGATGCGGCAGAACGAGCCGGTCCAGTTGCTGTTCATCATACCCTTGTAGTTGTGTAGCTATCGTCGTCAGCAATGAATCCAGTTCGGTTTTAAGTTCATCACGTCGGTCGGCACTTACCTGTCCCGGCAGAAAGCGTTCCGGCGCCTTGCCGCCGCTTTTCAACCCAGACTGATAGGTTTTCAGTACCTGATCGTAATCCATCGGTGGCCGGTCAATAGTCCCGAATTTTTCCTCGATAAATGCAGCAGACGTCAGTGCCTGGCTTATAGGCTTCAGGCATAGAATAAGATGCTGCAATTGCTGGCCGGGCGACCACTTTCCATTTCGCTCCGTGATAAATACATCATCCGGAAGACCCGTAATGAATGCAGCTGCAGTCAAATGGTTATCAGTTAAAGCGCGGATCATCTGGCTTGTTTTCATATAGAGAGATTTAAATATTCTGTGATGATTGCTGTAACAAAAATGCGGCAAATCCAAAGACTATAACAGATACAATTTCTAAATTTTAGACCATAACAGTTTTGGCTGATATTTTTTCTTGGGTATCATGACTCATCACAATTGTAGCGGTGCAGCTGGTTAGGCCGGCAGCTGTTTATTAAGCCGACTGTAAAAACAGCAAGATGATTTACGTCCTTCGAAATGCTCTTTATGCACATTATGATCATTGGGCCGATGGGATAAATATATTTTGACGAAAGTTAATCTATACCTGATAAGGTATAATAGCGCCGGTTGTTATGACATTATACCCTGTAGGGTATAATTCAGGGTATTCTTACCGGGTTTGTTTCGCTCTGATTTATATTTGCGTCCTCAATTATATGGAGCATTTCTTCGACCTGCCGGTTACCTATAAGGATCAAACGTTAAGTCTGCGCGCGAGGCTGGTGACATTCGGCTACACTTACAAGTTCTTTATCATGGTGAACAAGTACGAAATCCAGGTAGAGCGCGATGACCAGATGAACTGGCGTATCCTTAACTATGACCCAGAAATAGAAATTGAATCGAGCTTATTGGAAGCAATCGTTGCTTCATTGGACAAGATCACTGAATAGTATCGTTCACGTTACGTGAACGATATAAATAAGTGAACAAATAGTTTAAATTTAGGAAAATGTTCACTATATTTGCACCGTTCACGCAACGTGAACGCAAATAAAATGAGAACAGAGCTAGAAATAGTAAATGAGGCCATTGAACAGCTACAGAGAGAGACTGGCATAAAGGCTGAATGGCTACCCCGTGAAAAGGAAATTGACGGAGAGCTCACCTTGTATATCAACGGCAACAGGTTTCATGCTTTTGCAGAGGTAAAACGTGAACTGAGACAACACAATCTGGACACCATATTAAAATATGCAAGCAAGTATGCTCCATTTATGGTAGTGGCAGAGCATATTTTCCCTACGATAAAAGAACAGTTGCGGACGGAGGGAATTGGGTATTTAGACCGGGCGGGCAATATCTACGTTAACCATGGTAATACATACCTATGGATAGACGGTCTTAAACCTGTAAAGAAAATCAAACAGGTAGCTAACCGTGCGTTTACTAAGGCCGGACTAAAAACTGTTTTCTATCTTCTTTTACATCCGGAGGCTATTAACCTGCCCCACCGTCAGTTGGCCGCCAGGACACAAACTGCGCTCGGTAATATTGCCAATATCCTGGAAGGCCTAAAAGAAGCGGGGTTCATCCTGCAGCTCAACAAGCAGGAGAAAATGCTTCACAATAAGAAGGCATTATTAGCGCGATGGATAGATGGGTATCGGGAGACATTAAAACCTGCATTACATGTCGGCAACTTCACTTTCTGGCGCAAAGACACTCACTGGGAGGAGCTACCAGGAACAGCCAATACAAATTTCTGGTGGGGAGGTGAACCGGCAGCAGAATGGCTTACCCGTAACCTCCAACCGAAAGAACTTACGTTATATACGGATAACAAAGCACCACTTGTTAGCGCATGGACAATCATACCAAAGGAAAACGGTGAACTGAAAATATACCAGAAATTCTGGCAGGATGAAGAAGATCAGTTTAACAGGTTTGTACCTTATTTGCTGATATATGCGGACCTGATGATCACAGATGACCCCAGATGTATTGAAGCCGCCAGGATAATTTATAACCAACACCTGTACCACCTGTATGAAAATGATTAGAACAGAGGAATTGCGGCCTGTGTTTGAGGCTTTAGAAGAGGCCTTGGGGGTTGTTGGTATAGATTACTATATCATCGGTGCGAAAGCAAGAGATGCTTGGTTTGAAAAAGCCAAAATTCAGGTAACTGGCACAAAAGATCTTGATTTCGCAGTAATGGTAGGCAGTGAGGAAGAATACCAGCAAATTTTCGAGTACCTGGTAACGAATAAAGGCTATACTGCTTCTACGGTGAATACTTATGCCATCATTTCACCTGAAGGGTATGTTGTTGACCTGCTACCCTTCGGTGCGGTAGAAATCGATGGAGGTGTAACATTTGCAGCACAAGGCTCAAATGAAGTCAAGGTTAATGGGTTCATGGAAGTATATGAGGGCGGGACGGAGGAAGTCGAGATTATCGACGGTTACGCCTTCCAGGTTGCTACCTTACCTTCCATTGTGCTATTGAAATGTATCGCCTATGAAGACCGGCCAGAGATGAGAATCAAGGATGCCAGTGATATAGCCCATATACTCGAGCACTATTATGAACTCGGGGAGGACAATATATTCGGTGCGCATTATGACCTGTACCGGGAAGGACAACCCGAACGTAACCCTGAACAAATAGCTGCGTTGGTTATCGGCAGGGAAATCAGGATCATCCTGGGTAATAATGAAGCCCTGCTACAGCGCTTTGATCAATTCCTGCAGACCGAAATCAGCAAGGTGAGCAAAAGCAAATTCCTGATCCAGATGGTCCAGCAAACGGACAGCAGTATTGAGGAAATGTCGAACCTCCTGCTACATATCAGAACCGGCTTGTACAACCCAAGTGATGTCGATGCCATCTAAATACCGTTTACGAATCACTACAAAAATTTCCAAAAGGAGATCTGTCAAGGGATCCAGAAGTGAGTACCGGAAGTTTGTTCCCTATGCGGCCAGAAGAGTGTTTATCCACGAATTGGGACACTATGTAGCGGACACCATCAATCATCAGCTTTACGGTATGCGCAGCGTGAAAGGTATTGAAATCTACAAATCCCCTTCACTTACCACCGACTATGAAGGCGAAACAAAAATCACTAGTGAAGGTGTCCGACCGTTTAAACCTACCCAACGAATGCTGCCAGCGTATTTTGCGGCGCTGGCCTATGGCTGCATCTTTGAAAGTGCTTACCTAGATATGCCTGACATGTTATTTTGCATGGACAACCATGGCCGCAGCGATATAGATAAGCGCAACGATTTTGTAAAGGATCCTACTATAAAACAAGCGCTGTCGGGAGCCACCGATGCCCATTATCAAATTTTAGTAAATTCGAATTTAGGCCAATACCTGCAAACAATGATCGTGAATAAGTTTGTAAGAAATGGAAATACTGACAGGATCCAAATCAATATCAGCTTGCTCCGCACAGAACTGAGCAGTTGGACGAGGAGACATGCTTCCAGCTATATCAGATTTGTCAACGAATTAAAACGGATACTCTGAAAAAGTCTACAGAAATAAACCCAGGCAATGAAAATCAGGGATGAACAAACACCTATTGCCCAGGTTGTCGGATACATGCTTAAGGTAATCAAATCTGGGAACAACATAAAAGCATATAAGGAAGCGTTCAATGCTATTAAGCACGGTGACTATGACTGCTTTCTGCGGCTGATCAACGAACCTATGCAAGGATTCATTGTACAATGGAAAGAAGGAGAAATGAAGACTGAAGGATTCGCGCAGGCGAAAGGAGACAGCGATATCGCCTTGCTCTATGTAATCGAACCATCTATCATACAATTCGGAAAAACTTGTTTCACTGCCTATGGTAAACTGGTCGATGCCGACATACCCGACCTGATCTTTTGCCGTTGCGCTGCCTACGAGATTTCCATGCGCGTTCAGCTGAATAAAGAAGCACAAAACCACAAATTACGGTACAATAATCTTACACTCGCCGAAGCTATCGCCGAGCTGGGAAAGTTGAATGAGATCACGGACACTGAACTAGATTTGCTGCACCAGGGACGTCGGTTTATCAATCTAATAAAACACCCGGGCAAGTCCCCCAAATGGGCGGAAGGAATGGCAGCGTTTGAAGCAGCATGGACAGTCCGGGAAAAATATCAACTTCAAATCTATTAGCAGGAACTGCTGACGCGATACTTTCAGATCTATAAAATGTGGGTTTTGTGTAATGCATATGCTCCATGCGTTTTTGTAGCTATCTTTGAGCCGTTAAAATACTTGAAGCGTTTGCTTTCAAGTCTCGCCTTAGAAAACTGGTAATTTTTAAATGGGAACGAGACTGTGATATGCCGACGCTCACGCCAAAGGCGTGGGCGCTCGCTTATCCGTTCCCGGGCATTACCAGTGCCTCTAAGGCGGTTAGGTGGAGACCTGCGCCTCTTTTTTTCGCGGTCTCCGGTAAACAACCTGATCACTATGGAACCAGAACACCGCATACGGGTCGCCGTGGCTGACGACCACACCGCATACCGAAACGCCCTCTGCCATCATTTGCACCTGCTGGGTTTCGACGTTGTGCTTTCCGCAGAAAACGGCGCGCAACTAATAAACGCCCTGGAAACACTGGAGGTGCCTCCGGCGGTCTGCATCATTGATATGAATATGCCGGTTGTGAATGGTGCAACGGCTGCCAGGCAGATCAAATCAAAGTGGCGTGAGATAAAAATACTTGCCATGTCCATGGACATTTCTACCGAGCAGATAAGCAACGCGAGAAGTGCCGGCGCTGATGCCTTTCTCGAGAAGGGTTGTGACCCCGAGCATTTAAAGACACTGCTGTATCAATTGTCTGAAAAGCAAAAGCAGGACCCGTGAACAGGCCCTGCTGCAATACTATACCCCGTAAATTATATACCTATTCCTTTCTTCTTAGCCACTCTTTTCTTTTGTAATTGACCTTCCTGCGGGGATTTCGCGACCGATTTTGTTTTCGCTTTCTCTGCTTTAACAGGTGCTTCCTTCAGTTCAGACTTTACCGTGTTTTCCTGATACTGCTTTTTCATCTGGCCGTCGTAGAGGTTGACGGTTTTGAACTGCGGGTTAGCTTCCACGAACATGCGTTCCTCCCGTCCGTCCTTAATGCTGGTCACAGACTGCAGATTCCCTTTGGATAAAGAGCGTACCAGCTTTTCGCGTTGTTCGGGGTCATTCATTTCTTTGATATCATGTTTGGATAAGGCGGTTGCCAGATCATACCCGTAGTTTGCGTTGAACTGTTTTACCCTGTGGTTATCATGCTTATCCTTCTGATCAAAGTCCAGCTGCACCCAAGCATTGTATTTTTCCCCTTCACGGTTTTGCAGCGTCTTATTCACGGCACGGCCGCTGAGCAGGTTGTATGCTTCCTTGAAGGTGATCCCTGCATTTTTATTGATGTAGAAGGTCTGGTCCAGCCTGCTGCCATCCTCCTTTGCCAGGCTGGCGTCGTATTTGTTCAGGAAATACATATCGTTGGTTGCCGATTTTTTAAAGTGGATGGTTGCGTTCATATCATCTTTAAAATGGCGGACATTCGCTGCCAGCGTAAATTCTGTCTTGCCTGCCTGGATCTCGCGCATCATCTCCAGTCCCAGCTTCGTATCAAACCCCAGGTATTTGAGGCCATCCTGTAAGAATTCGATGTTTTTTGTATTCATATCTGTTCTATTTTTTGTTAAAGATTATTTACCTGCTGTCAGCACGTTGGGGATATTGTCCACCGCGTCCGTGATCCGGATCGGTTGTGCTTTAAGGAGCGTGCTGTTCTTCAGGGAACATTCGAGGTTCCGCCCGCCGTTGGCTTCCTCTATTCCGAAGACCAGTCTTTTCCCGGAAGCGATGGTTTGTTTCGGCAGCGCCACGATCAGCATACGGCTTGCGTTTGCCCACACCTGTTCATGGTTGCCGATGACCAGCAGCGGTTCCAGGCTGATTTCCTGCGTGGCCATCCTCCGGACCTTTTTTCGGTCGCGGATATAAAAATTAATGGCTGCCACGTCATAGGCTATATTCGTTGTGTTGTGAAGCATAAGCTTGTAGAAAAATTTGTCATCTGCGATATACAGTCCTGTCAGCGATACCTCCATTCCATAACTCTTGTCCGCAACATTGCGGATGTTCTTAGCCGATATATAGGCCTGTGCTGCGAGCTTGCGCAGCCTTGTCTCATTAGTCATGTGTTCCGAAAAAACCGCTTTAGCAGGCGGCTTCGTCGCGGCAGTGCCGGTGGCCTGCATCGGCCGTACGAGCACCGTATAGCTTTGCGGGTCATCGCGATATACCACATTAAAGGCATAAAAGTTCCCGTCAGCGGTGATCACGGATAGATTGGTCTCCTCAAAACGATGCAAGCCGGCTTTCAGCTTCAGGACATTTTCGACACCCTCCGTTTTCTGTACGATGATATCGGCGCTTCCCCTGTCTACGCTTTTAATCGCTGCGGGAAAGATCAGACTGGTGGTCTTCCTGTAGCTCAGTGCGAGCGGTTTGGATTCCAGGTAGGCGCTTCTGGTGTATAAGGGTGCGGCGTCCTGCGCCCATGTTTTTGCGGCGCTTATGAGCAGCGCCGCAGCTATGAAGATTGTTTTCATAAACTTTCAATTTGTTTTTTTAGTCGTTTGTATAAGCGTCTTTCAGGAGTACACGGTATCCTGCTTTTACAGTTACTTTTATCAGTTTGGCTTTTTTAGAGAGCAGGCTTTTGGCCGCCATCAGGCCGACGCCTGCAGCCTGCGCCGTCAGCGAGTTATCTACGCCGTAGTAGTCGATTCCCTGTACGGCGTCCTGCGCGGAATTCTTCGCTACATCGCGGCTGATGGCCCCCGGCATGTAGATTCCGGCCACCCCATCCATGTCGTAGGCTATGAGATTGACGGGGAACAGTGACCGATGGTAGCGTATGGAATTCAGGGATATGTTCAGCCGGTCACCATTTAGGGCGCAGGTACCGTATACAAATGTTCCGCCGGGGATACGTGTACCCCGGATGTACACATCATCTGTCAGTCTAAGTTTGATAGTGGCACCCGATACGACGGTTACCGTTTGCTGCACGATTGCACCGGCGGCATTAGCGTCGTCCTCCGGCTCACCGGCTGCTTCCGACCAATCGTAAAAAGTGTTCGATTCATCAGCCGCCAAGCCTGCATAAGCGCTTCGGCCCGATGTTTTCCCGGGTGCATTCTTCCGGTTCAGCAGGTGGACGACCTGTTCTTTCGGTTTGGCCGAGACGGTATATACCTGTTTACGATTTTTAAGCGACTGCTGCTGCATCTTCTCTGCCGCCCGCCCCGGATTCTGTATATCCAGGATCTTTTCCAGCATGCCGTCAAGTTGTGCCATTTCCGGATCCTGCCCATCACCGGCGCCCATTGACGCCAGCATCGCCTGTACCTGATCGAAGTCCTGCGCCGGCGGCGTCATTTCCTGAGATAAAGCAGGTTCCTGTATCCGGGCATAGAGCTTTGCCAGACGCGCATTCACGCCGTCGATATTGGGGTCGCCGGAAGCCGCATAACCTTCCCATCCATAAGCTGCGGCTACCGGCGGTATATTGGTATCTGTAACGGGAGCTTCGTTGTAGTACGGATCATCAAGCGTCTGTCGTTGCAACGCCGCAGCGTCTGCCGCTGCCTGCTGGTAGACCACCAGTTTATCCGTGTTGCCCGGGCTGAGGTTCGGGTCCGGTAATTCTGTGTTGAGACCGCCTTCTGAATCAGGATGCGGCTGCGCACTTAAGCTGTGTCCGCCCCCCAGTGCCCAGAATAGCAGGAACAGGACCGGCAGTGCCAGCACGGGAATTGCCAGTAGCAGTTTCCGTTGTTTTTTGTCTTTTACTGTCAGATGTTTCATAAGCTGTTTTTTTATTGATGAAGAAATCATTCGTACATACGTTCCACCAGGGACAAGCTGTCCAGCAAGCCGGGTCGGCTTGCTAGCAGTGAGTCGGCCAGCATCTTTCCACGTGTGGTCTGTTCCAGGCTATCCATGAACTGCCGGAAGGAATTGATGCCGGCGGGCATGGCCGGCTGTTTGTCCGGGGCTTTGGCGCGTGTATGCTGCGGGTGTACCGCTCGCAGTTGCATTTTTGAGGCCCCTGACCAGTCACCCCGGTTCCCCTTAGCTGCCAGCAGGCCACCAAACGTGATGGCCGAAGCGATGCAGAAAGTGATTAGCAAAGCTGTCCATGCCCTGACGCCGAGATGAGCCGTGTTCCGGTTAAGCAGTGCGGCAAGACCTTTTGCCGCCTTCGCCGATCGCTTTTGAAAAGCGGCACTGATTATGCTGACGACAGTGGTCTTTGATCTCTGTCTCATGGCTACCTGTTTTTTGTTTGTATATCCCTGTTTTGGAGTGTTGACCACTTTTCAATCAGAAAGCCATGGGGATTATTATCCGAGCGGGAAACGTTCCTGAGGTATCCCTCCGTTACGAGGCTGCGGGTTGTTATGGAAGTGGCGCGTGTCAGGGTCTGCATCCCGTAATAGCGAAAGTGATAGGGGTAGCTGTCCATATCCACCGTTATGCTGTCTGCCTGTATCTGCTGGCTGATATTGCCGGAGATGAGGTTGGCATAATAACCCTTTTCTTTAAGGTCGTCATATTGGCGCTTTGCCGTACCATCCGCCAGGTAAAGCGCACGCGTAACATTCGACCGGATCACCTCGTCGTCGGGATCCAGTGTAAAGAAATGATGGTGAAACATCCGTATATGATCTTTCGCTTCCACGGGAATATTGTCTTTGCGCTCTGCGCTGTATGCCTCCAGCGCCTTGCCGTTCGCCAGTATGAAAATTTTCTGCTGGCTGTTGTGCACGAACTGGTAACTTTTGAAGATGCACAGTACGCTGACTGCGCAGCTGACGATGATGGTCAGCAGGCAGAACAGCCTGATCTGCCGGAAGGCGCTGTCAATATTTTTCATTTGCTGAAACATGATGTCCTGATTTAATGGTTATTGTTTTCCCGAAAGTTTATCGTTTAGATAGCTGCCACCGTATCCAATTCCGCTGCCGATACTGCCGGACAGTCCCTTACCGTTGGACCCCGCCATTCCCTGATCTACATAAGAACCGAAATTTCCCGCAGCACTTCCTGTTTGGGCGGCATTATTGATTACGGAGGAAGCCCCGCCGGTTGCGATCATCGTTGTTTTGGACAGCAGCGCATGTCCGCCACCGGCATGCATGATATAGTTGGCCACACTGGGTACGGTGAAGTATCCGATAATGCCGATAATCATGAAAATGAGATAGGCAGTATCGGTGGGGCTGAAGAAGGTATCGCCTGCACTATTCACCTGCTGTATGTCCATCTTCAGCATGTTCTCCTGTATCTTGCCGATGATACTGCCGAAGATGTTGGCCACCGGGAGCCAGAGAAAAATATTGACATACCTTGCGAGCCATGCTGTCAGCGTATGCTGGAATCCGTCAAACACTGCCAGCCCGAAAACCAGCGGGCCGAGGATGGCCAGTACGATCAGGTAAAATGTGCGAATAGTGTTGATACACAGAGCCGCAGCCTGGAAGACGACCTGCAGTACTTCGCTCATCCATTGCTTCACGGAGTTGCGGAAGCTGTAGGAAGCTTTAGCCATGGCAAATTTTATATCGTTGCCGACGCTTTCGAGGACGCCCTCGTCCGTGCCGAACTCGTCATCCGGGTGTGTATATTTATACCACTGCGCCCGGTCACCGTTTCCGTCCATGCCAACGTACATCTTCCAGGTGTCCGTTTCTTTGACAGCCCTTTCTTTCTCCGCGAGCAAGGCAGCGATTGCGCGATCGGAATTTTCAACCATCCCGGAAGTAGCGGATACCGTCGGCTGCAGTACACCGTTCATCATGGCGATCACCGAAGGAAATGCAAGGATGGCGAGGCCGATTGCGAAGGGGCGCATCAACGGGTAAAAGTCTACGGGTTCCGCGTTGGCGATGTGGCGCCATACACGCGCAGCGATATACCAGGTGGCGGCAAAGCCCGCTATGCTGCGACCGACACCGATCAGCTGACCGCACATGGGTATCATCTCCGCGTATAGCTGGTCGAGTACCGCCTGCAGGCCCTGGATCTCAGTCCCCAGGCCCTGTGCCCGGCTAACTGCCGGTATCAGCAGCAGCGCTGCTATCATAGATATGTGTTTTCGCGTGCTATTCATTTTGTCCTGATTTGTTGTGATACAGGTAATGCATGGCATCGACGTCCTGGGATTCCTTCGCGCGCTGCAGGGATAAAACGGCTATGTCGTTGTTGAAGTGGCGAAGGAATGACAGCTTATCGCTGCCATCCAGGTAGATGCGGTCTATTTCCCGGATACGCTCGTCGTCACTCATGCGCAGCTTGCCGGCTGTTATTACCAGCGTCAGCGCTTCGATATTCTGAATGCTGCCCTCGAACAGGTGTTCGTAGACCCGCCTGACATAGTTTAGTTCCTCTTCGTTAAAGCATGGATCGTCGCGGAAGCGTCGAAGTGCCGCCTTATATACACCGACAAGAGCTGCCTGGTCTTCGATAATGTCGGCAATCCTTTTGTAGTTACGTACCGCCGGGCTGACCTGCAGCAGGCTGTTGAGAAAGACATCGTGTACTTTAAAATTACGTTCCGACAGGCCTTTTACGGTGGCATATCCCTTGCTCAATATTTCGTAGCCGCTGTACATGTTCCGGAGGATCTTTTTGAGCTGTGCGAGCTTCTGGTAGTTCAGGATGAGCTGCTGCACCTCTGCGGACTGGGCAACCGCCGGCGCGGGCCGGAACAGGCAAAGCATAGCAATGGCTGCCAGCCTGATTGCAAACTGTTTCATATGCTGTTTTTTTATGGTAACTGATATAATTTCTTCGTGGTTTCTGTTTCCTGCTGCAGCATTGACCGGTTCTTTTCGGATGCCTGCATGTCAGCGGTAAACCTGCGCATGAAGGAATATGCGGATGCCGCCTCCTCCTGCACCTTATTGATCCGGGTGATGCGTTCATCGTCCGTCATGTGGGCTGTACCGGAGGTCAGTGTCAGGTCCAGTTCCTCCGCGATCCGGGAGAGGTCGACACTTACGGCATCTGTTACCCGCCGGATGTAAGCCCGCTCAGACGGGCTGAAAGATGTACTGCTATAAGCATAATGCCTTACTGTTTGGATCAGGCGGGTGGTATGCGCACAGTCACGCACTGCGGACTTCACCCCGGCGGAATGTTTGATCGAGGCAGCAGGTATCGCCAGGGAGTCGTAATGCGCATCGTGCAACCTTAGTTCGCCATCACGTATGTCCCTTATCGTCTCAAGGCCTCCCTGTGCTATTTTATATCCTTTTTTAGCATAGCCGAGGTAAATTTGGTACAGGGCGATCTGCTGTATCATATATTTTCTTTCTGTTCCCTTCTGATTGAAAAAGCCACCGAGAAATTGCGCTTTACCAATAACCGGTAGTGCCAGCAGCATTCCCGCAATTATGCATTTGTATCTGTTCATAGACGCTAAGGTTTATCGGGAAAGCCGTACAGCTTTTCCATGTTATGAATATCTTTTTGTTCATAGGACCTGCTTCGGCTGAGTGCCCGGTTCTGTGCCGTGAACTTCCTGAGGTCTGAAAGGTTATGCTCCATCCGGGAAGCGATGACCGCTATCAGTTCCAGTCGTTTACCATCCGTCATTTGCGTTTGAAAAGAATTCACCACTAATAGCAGCTGGTCGAGGTTTTCCGAGCTGCACGCTATGATCCCCGAATAGACCCGGTACATATAGGCCAGTTCCTGTGGTGAGAACTGCCCATCCTGCCGGAAGGTATTATAGGCGCTGCGGTATTCCGAGACGATCTGCGCCTGCTGTGCCGCGATGTTCCGTACACCCTGAAAGGTGGAAATGGCCGACTTCACCTTTTTCAGTTCCTGGTAATACTCCTCATAGAGTTTACGCTGTTTTTCCATCCACCCGGATATCTCTTTGAGTTTTGCTTTGGCCATGGCATTCTCGACGGTCTTCTGTGCATTTTGCAGTGCTATCGTTTTATTCTGTAGCCGCTGTACCTGCAGGTCGATCTGTTTAATGACTTTCTTGACAGCTGCCTTAATGATATCCACTATCAGTATCTGCGCCCGCACTTCCGATACAGGGGTGGCTACCGTGCCGCTTACCAGGAGCACGATCATCAGTGATTTTATTATTCTTTTCATAAACGTAAACGCTCTTTTAGTTGTCGATCTTCGTATAAACGGCAGTGCCCCATTTCATCTGCCCGGCAGACGGATCGAAATAGAGGGTGACGCCACCTCTTGTTTCAAATACCGTTCGGGTTTGCGGCTGATATACACCCGAGTACTTTCTCAGGCTATGTTCCATAGGTTTCTTTTTACCGTCGCGTATCCTTTGAAAAGCGATGTGCCGGGTAATGGTATAACCCTCGTCTCCGAATGGTTCAATGGTGATCGTATCCCTGCCCGAGGCGTACTCGTGAGCGTAGTTGGAGACATATCTGCCCGGTATGTATTGCTTCACTTCTGAAGCCCCATTGCTGCAGCCTGCTACCAGCAGTCCGCTAAAGGACAGTAAGTACAAAAGCCTTTTCATGTATTTGAAGTTTTAGTGATGTGCCGTCCTCATTTCCTGTGCCAGCGCAGCGATTGCCATTCGCATATTGCCATGGTACCGCTCCGCATATTCCCGGACCTTCACCTTCTCGGATTCTTCCGTGGTATAAGTGAGGTATTCTTCGAGTGATACTTCGGTCGCGTAGACCCGTGAGAGCATGCCACCGAGCGAGATGAATACCTCCTTATATTTTCTTGCCGGATCATTGGCCTTGTTGATCGAGAGTATGAGCGCCTTTTCCTTTTCCGTCAGTCCCAGGAGTTCCTGTATCTGGTCGAACTTGTTCTGGTATTTGCTTTGATCGAGTAGTATCTTGCAGTCACTGTTGTTGATGATGGCCTGCTTGACGACAGGAGAACTGATAATATCTTCCACCTCCTGCGTCACGACGATGGCTTCACCAAAAAACTTGCGTACAGTTTTGAACAGGTATTTGATGTATTCAGCCATGCCTTCGCGGGCGATAGCTTTCCATGCTTCCTCTATCAGTATCATCTTGCGCACACCTTTAAGTTTGCGCATTTTGGAGATGAATACTTCCATGATGATGATCGTCACCACCGGGAACAGGATAGGATGATCTTTGATATTGTCCAGTTCAAAAACGATAAAACGTTCCTTCAATAATTCAAGATTCTGCGTAGCGTTCAGCAGGTAGTCAAATTCACCGCCATCGTAGTATGGCCGGAGTACGTACAGGAAGTTATTTACATCGAAGTCCTTTTCCTTCACCTTATCCGCTTCCAGTTTTTTCACAAAGTCTGTCTGCAAAAAATCATAGAAGCTGTTGAAGCAGGGGAAAATGTGCTTATTGGCGGCGAGGAATTCATAGTATAGCTGCAGTGCGTTGGACAGCGCCACATATTCGGACCGGTTGAACACCTCGTTATCTTTTTTCCAGAGCGCCAGCAACAGCGTCTTGATACTTTCTTTCTTTTCGGTATCCAGCGTATCGCCTTCGGCTATATAGAAAGGGTTAAAGCAGATCGGGCTTTGTTCATCATAGGTAAAGTAGTATCCGCCGACCATGTCGCACAGTCCCCGGTAGCTATGACCTACATCAACAAGGACAATATGCGTGCCCTGTTCATAGTAAGTCCGGACCATATGGTTAGTGAAGAAAGATTTGCCGCTGCCGGAAGGACCGAGGATGAATTTGTTTCGGTTGGTGCAGATGCCTTTTTTCATCGGTTCGTCCGATATGTCCACATGCACCGGTTTACCGGTCAGGCGGTCGCCGAGCCTGATGCCTACGGGGCTGATGGACGATCTGTATCCTGTCTCCATGTTCAGGAAGCAGGTGGCCTGCTCCGCAAACGTATCGAAGGTATCATTCATCGGGAAGTCTGCCTCGTTGCCCGGCAGGCCCGCCCAGTATATCTGCGGGGCGCCGTCCGTTTCCTGCCTGGGCACCGCATCCATCTGCGCCAGGGCGGAGGCTACGAGGTTCCTCAGTTCCTTGTATTCTGCAGCGTCGTCTGTCCACGCCAGCACATTGAAATGCGCCTTCACCGGCAGGCGTTGTTCCCCGATTGCCTCGTTGAGGAAATCATTGGTCGCATCGCGGGCTATGGCATTCTCCCTTGAATAGGCAGATAGCGACTGGAGCCGCAGCTTTTTGCTTTCCAGCCCTTTCAGCGTTTTTGCCGCATCTTCTATGAATAGGTACTGGTTAAAGATGTGGTTGCAGGGCAGGAGCTGTCCCAGCGGCGATGCAAAGCCGATGCTGAATTTTGTCTTGTCGGTGGAATAGCGTTCGTAGCTGATGCGTGATCCGCATAATGCCGGCAGATCCTCCGTGTCTGCCAGTGTGTACAGCTGGCACATCGTATTGCCGATCTTCAGGCCGTCGCGGAAGTGTATGTCGGAGAGTACCGGCCGTTCGGCAGTATTCAGAAAGCAATACTGCTCCAGGAGCCCGCAGAAGTTCTCGTCCCCTGTCAGCATCACCGATGGCAGCTGGCGCAGTTGTACGAAACCACTGTCTGCGAGAATACGCGCGAACTGACCCGCTGCGTCCAGGAAGTCCTGCAGCAACTCGGCGTCAAGCGTTTCTTGGGGGACAATAGAGCGTTTCAGTAAACCTGCATATAAAGAGCTCGCAGGCTTTCTTCCTGCCGGCTTTTTGGTCAGCATGACGTAACAACGGTGGTCCAGGAACGGCCGCTCGTTGAAGAAAAGTTCACTGCTCCTGTCCAGGAAGGACAGGTCTTGCGCTTCGAAGTCCGGCCTGTGCTGCTCTTTCAGGAACCAGTCCTGTTTGTGAAACACCGTATGCACCGGCAGTATCCTGATCGCTTTGATCCATGCCTGGTGAAATGCTTCATACTCCTTTTCAGAAAGCGTAAACAATTCCGGAAGCTGTAATTCGAAGGCGATGGTGATGTCTCCCTGTTTGGAAAGGATACAATCATGTTCCACCTTGTAGACCGGGAATATTTTTTCAATGGCTGTCATTATTTTCTGTTTGTGTTAGTGAGCGAAAGACATTACGGGAACGGACCTTAAGGCAGACAGGCACCTTCTTCGAAGCCAGCTTTTTCATCAGCCCGTACCTTCCATACCTGCGGCTGTAGCCGGTGACCTTCGTAAACAGCACCGTCCCGAGTGTCCCGACAATGGCCAGGCATATATACAAATGGACGCCGCACAGGTACATGATGGCAAAGAGCAGCAGCAGGCTGACCAGCCCCACCGCCATATAGGCGATATACTGCGCTTTTATGCCCTTGAACTCTATCGGTTTGTTGATGCCCTTATTGATCTTATACACGCTGTTCATGTGTTCTGTTTATTGGTCGTTCTTGTTTAGGTAGGTGGCGATGTTCTTTTTGAGTGCCAGCTCCGGTCTTTTCAACGTACTGTCGTCTGTGCCGGAGCGCAGCGCCTCCATGACCTCGAAGAGCATGACCAGCAGGTTTATGCGTTCCCTGTCAAGGTGTTCGCTGGGAAAGGTCACCTGCACCCATTCCACGGTAAGCGGTAAAGTTTGGCGGTTGTCTCCCAGGGTAAAATGACATTGCGCCTTCTTATCCCATAACACGTACCAGGCTTCTTCCTTGAACCGCAGGTGGCTAACCGGTACCGCGCTAAGCATTGCGGAATTTCTACCGACCGGCTGAAAATATTCCAGCCGCTCATCGATGGCATATTCCAGGTTATTTATCCTGATGATGAATTGATCTGACATGCTTGAGAATTAGATACCGAAAAAGGATTTGAGTACTGTGGCTACGATCACGAGGAAAACGCAGCTTCCGAACCATGCGGCCGCCACCTTGCCTGTATCATGATCTCCGCCGTTCCATTTCTGGAAGACCTTTACTGCGCCGACCAGCCCCACAACCGCGCCGATCGCATACATTAGGTTGGTGCCTGTGTCGAAATAGCTTTTGACTTTATTCGTGGCTTCGTTGATGCCGGCATTTCCGTCTGCACCCTGTGCCATGGCCAGCTGCGTGATGAACAGCAATACCAGTTGGAGCGCCGCGTGCGTGGCATATGTTTTTAGCTTTTTCATATGTCTGCTTTTTATTTAGTTAGTTAATAGAACATGTTATGCTGCCTGCGGCGGATAGGGAAAGCACCACAGCTCATTGATCGATTCCAGCGACAGTTCGTCGGTGAAAGCGGCTTTGCAGTTGTCGTGTATGAACTGGTTAATGGCGTAGCGGTACTTACTTTCACTGACCAGCGGGTATTGCGCCAGCAGGGAAGGAAAGAAGTCGACCACATCACTGGTGTTTCCTTCTCCCTCGCGGATGACCCGCAGGAGGGTTTGCACGGATGCCATCAGGTCGGATACGCTGCTGTGCAGCTGTGCGTCCGGTGCCAGGCTTTTCATGTCCGCCACTTCGATACCGTAAGTGCCGTTGTGATCGGAGGCCACCATGAATAAAGGTTCCTCTTCGTCCTCCGGAACAACAGGGACAGGCATCGCCTGGGGACCTTGCACGGCGGGCCGTTCAACCACCGTTTCCGCAGGCGTTCCGGACAGGACGGCCGGGCGGTATCTTTCCAGGTAGTCTTCGGGTAGACCGTCCGGTTGCGCCGCTCCCATGATACTGAGGCGCGTGGTGGTGGACGGGAGGAAGGCGGCGCCCGGAGGCAGCTTGTTCTTTTTGCCGAGCAGCAGCGTCAGCGTTTCTTTCGGGTAGTAGACGATGGCGATAAAGCCGTAGTAGAGCATCGCTGCGATGGCCAGTCCTACGATCAACAGCGTCCAGGAGATTTGTGATAACATAGCTTCATGTTTTTTGTTATGAAGCAAATGTGGCCCTGTTTGCAAGCCGCTTTTTACATGTTGGCAACCACCTTGGTGAAAATAAATCTCACTGCATTGCGTATCAGCAATTTACCGCAGGCACCATCATCCTGTTATATATTACAGAAGGTAAAATCGCGTTTGAAAAACAAACGCTAGAAAACTTTCCTTAGAAAAGTTTGATCTATAAGTTAATCAACCATAATTATAAAATTTAAAACTCATCCCCGCTTAATCTGGAGAGTTTAGACACAGTTCTCTAGTGGAAGAATACTATTCTTGTATAAGTGCTCGGTACGAGCATATACGTGCCGATTTAGGACCTGAGGTGTCAAAGTCAAACTATTGTTTTCTGTGTTAAGCGGTTTTAAAGTAACTGACCGTATGTTCTGGGGTATTATTGTTATCACAAGTGGCAAAGTTTCCGCTTTCCAATGCGATGTTTAGCTGATGCATAGTAATTACTTTCATGGAAGATAAACTTTCGTATTCCCCTTCCTGAAGGCGATTGAATCTACGTGCCCCAATATTTTCCTGTCTTCTGTAATTAGGTGCATATGAAGGTAAGTGTCGTGGTGGGTAAAAATTGACTGATGCTTTCTGGAAAAGAAGCCAACTATGTCAACAGCGGATGTTTGCAACCTGTATTTTTTACTGTGTCGATGTACATCTTCCGGAGACTGCACTTCTACGCCCTCAGGCAGATCTACGATGTGGATTTCTCCGCTTTCAATCATGCCTGATATTTTAAATAGAAACGGTTCTTCTTTACCCTTGCCCAATTGATCGAGAAACCGCTCAAGATCATGAGCAGTTTTTATAGTGTCGGGCAACCTAATTTCCGTCCATGTTTTAATATTAGCATAGCTGAAGAAAGGAGCTTTAATGTTAAATGTCTCCTCGGTGGCCATCGTTCCGTTTGAATCTACAAAAGACCGATATGCCTTACCGTTGATTATTATCACTTCTCCGGTCAGTCCCTCAACCGGACCTAGACCATACAGATTTTCACTAGATGCAAGGGAATCAAGCGAGATGTTACCCTGCAATTGCCCCTTCCACATTACGTCCCTCATTGCTCCAATAATTTTTACGTCATTTGAGACCGATTGCCCGTTCAATTGCACACCAATGGATAGCGCCAATGATAATAGGAGCATTAAATTGCGAAAAGAGACCATTATTCGAAGTTTATTTAGCGTTCACGGTTCTATTGCTCAAAGGTACATAGCGCTCGAGGAAGTACAGTCCATTTCGGTAGCAATATTGTCTTCTTTAATTGCCAAAGCGGCCATTTTACGTTGACCGCTTGTCCTCAACGAATACTCTTGCTAACTTCAACTGGTGAAGACGCAACAATGGCTACTGGGGGTATTTGTCTCCTTTGGAATTTCTGTTCTTGCTATTTCTCCGAGACTTTTCCGGACAAATCACCTGGACTGGGATCTCCTTGTTAATGGGATCTTTTATAATGCAGTGTTTTGTATTTACTCCTGGTCCGCACATTTTTACCTGATACACCGGCGGAGGTCTGATTATCCAAGGGTATTGAATATCCTATATGCCGCCGCTTCTATTACGGGTGTCGCACTTAGTATTTACATTCTTGATTTTCTCTCTCCGGGACTCACCAATCGGTCTATTGCCAACGTGGAGTCGCTTCAGGGCAACAGAGCGGGCATCCTAGCTGTCAGAGGGTTTATCATCAGCGGTTTTTTTTATTTCATTTCTTATTATCTTATGGTGCTGGAGGCAAAGCAAAAGGCCGCTAAGGAAGTAAGTCGGTTGAAGCAGGCCCAGTTAGAGGCCAATATTGCTTCTTTAAAAGAACAATTGAGTCCCCATTTCCTCTTCAATACGCTTAATACACTGAGTTCTTTAACTCAGGAGAAAAATGTGAAAGACTATATTGCTGAGCTGGCAAATGTATACAGATATGTTTTGCAGTACAAAGAACTCAACGTTGCAACTGTGAAGCATGAGTTGAATTTTATCGAGTCTTACCTGTATATCCTAAAAGCGCGATTGGAGGATGCCATCGAAGTGAAGATCAATGTAGATGACGCTGTTTTGCTTTCAAAAATTCCGCCCCTGACATTACAGCTTTTAATTGAGAATGCCGTTAAGCATAACATAGCTTCCAGGACAAAGCAGTTAAAGATCGAAATAAAAAACGTTGGATCGTTTCTGTTGGTGTGGAATAACCTGCAATTGAAAACCTCTACTCAGTCATCGGCTGGTATTGGACTAAATAGCGTAATGCAGCGTTACCTCTTACTATTTGGGAGAGAGATCATTATAGAAAAGACCAATACTGCCTTTATTGTAAAACTTCCAATTATATGACTACTGTGCTCATTATAGAAGATGAAGCAAAAGCCGCGAGAGAGTTAGCCGGTATTATTAAAAATATTGATGACGACGTCAACGTACTGGCAATGTTGGATTCGGTTGAACAGTCTGTACAGTGGCTCTCCTCAAACAAACAGCCTGATCTTATTTTTTCTGACATACAACTGGCAGATGGCTTATGCTTTGATATTTACGATCAGATCAATGTACAAAGCCCTATCATCTTTTGCACTGCCTTTGATGAATTTCTATTGAATGCCTTTGACACGAATGCGGTGAGCTATTTACTCAAACCGATTACCAGGGAAAAGGTTGAACGGGCGCTGGATAAATTTCATGCACTGAAGTCAGTGTTCAGAAACGAGGAAAACAAAAGGATATCGGGCTTATTGCAACATCTGAAGCATAACTACAGGACAGCATTGCTGGTACATCAGAAAGAGAAGATTATACCTGTCCCGGTAAAAGATATCGCATTTTTTTATCTGGATAGGACCATTGTGAATATCACAACCATTCATAATCAAAAGTTCCACTTGTCCTCAACTTTGGAAGACATCGAGAAAATGCTTGACCCTTCCATGTTCTGCAGGGTGAACAGGCAGTTTATCGTCAACAGATCTGCAATCGCAAATGCCGAGCGGTTTTTCGCGAGAAAATTGGTCGCAAGGCTTACTGTTGATACGCCGGAAACCATCATAGTAAGTAAGGCAAAGGCTTCAGAATTTCTACAGTGGCTTGAGGGCAACTAACTATTCCGCCCGGTTTTGACAGCTATACTTTGGTTGTGAGACCTGCACCCTTTCTGCCAGGCTGAGTGGTGTGCAGGTAATCATACATACCAGCTAGGTATTGTAGCTGGCAATGTCAGGTCAAGCTAATCGTTAACGTGCATGAACTGAGTTTGCTGCCCGTTGCCTGTATCGCAGCGTTCTTTGCCCGCTTTACCTGCTTTGTTCTTTTTATATAACGCTGTTTCAGTGACTTTTGTTTACTCATATAAAAATGAAGAAAATGACAAAGACAATGAAGCTCTTCACAATGTTTCTGGTGCTCTTCGCATGTTTATTTACGTCACAAGCCAAAGCGCAGACTAATCCCGACAACATCCTGGGAAAATGGACTAACGAAGACAAAACCCGCGTGCTTGAATTCGCGAAAAGGGGCAATTTCTATGAAGCGGTCATACAGGAGGCTCCGGATAAAAACCTGATCGGGCAAAAGCAAATCACCAATCTCCGGTATGATGACGGCGTTTACAGAGGAAACTTGTATCTGCCGAAACGCGGTAAAACACTGTCCTGCACAATATCTGTTAAAGACAATAGTAAAATGGAGCTCTCCGCAAAGGCAGGCATGATGAGTCAATCACAAACCTGGACGCGGGTAAAACAGTAACGTCTATAAAGGAGGTTTAAACCGGATTGGATCAGCTGCAGGCATCTTGCAAGTGTATAATTAAAACAGGGAACAAGAATGTTAACCTGCCTGCCGATAATTCCATGTATATACACAATAGGTCTGTAAAGAAATGAATTTTAAGTCTGTTATATTACTTATCTGCAGTCTGGTTGTTGGTATAGCCACAAATGCGCAGCTGTCATTTGCGTCATTGCAGGATGTATGGGTGTACGCGGAAACACACAATATACAGATCAGAGCACTCAGCGCTGCAAAATCAGTAGCGGTAAAGAATGTACGACAAGCATATGGTTCTTTGTTGCCTACGATCTCAGCGAACGGAAGCTTTACGGACAATGTAAAGATCCAACCAACCCTTGTACCGGCTAACCTTTTTAACCCCGCAGCGCCTTCCGATAGTTATACCGAGGCTACTTTTGGCAGAAGGTATCTTTACAATTGTAGCTTTTCCGCACAGTTTGACCTGTTAAACACCAGGGACTGGTTTAATGTTAAAGCGGAAAAGTTCAATGCTGAGATAGCCGCACTTAATATCTCGAAAGCAAAAGCAGATTTATTTGAGCAACTGGCGAGCGCCTTCTTTTCTTTTATACTGTTTAGCCAGGCAGAAAAACTGTCAAATGAAAATCTGGCAGCAGCAACTGCACTGCATCAAAGTGCACTGAATAAAAACAGACAAGGATTGGTGAGCCAGATTTCCGTAAATACGGCAGCGATCCATAAGGAAAAAGCAGTCCAAAGCCTGAACCTGGCGCGGCATAACAAGTGGTTGCAATATAATGCGATCAGGCTGTTACTTAATACACCTGATAGTATTGTTATCAGCGATAATGTATTGCCTGCTATGGCTGCACCTATAGATAGTGCGCTTGCACCGGATCCCGGTATTGCGCTGGCCCGAGTGCAAATGCTGGCCGCCAAAGCGCAATGGCAATCATCGAAGGCTGCTTTCATGCCGACGCTTTCGGCGGTATATCAGGTTAATACACAAGTTGCCACTGACCAATTCCTTGGATTCGAAAACAGTAATACAATGCCACAACAGTACTGGGGATTAAGGCTATCTGTACCGATATTTCAGGGCAGCATACGATACCTGCAAATACAAAAGGCAAGGATCGACTTTAACCTGAAGCAAGCGCAGTATGAAGCATCAAAGCTGCAATCTGCAATAATGGATCAGAATGTATGGCAGTCTTATGCTTCTGCAAAAGCCGCTTTCGACACATCGGAAGAGATTCTGCGGCTGTACCGGGACAATGATGTCCATGCAGACAGAAGAATGAAAAGCGGGTTGATTTCGATTGATGAGCGATTGAGCGTGTATTCAGATCTGATCAGCAGTCAAAACGATTATTTAGAAAGCATGAGCGACTTTTTCTTACAACAGTACCGGCTAAGAATCCGGCAGACAACTTTTACCAAATGAAATATAAGGCAGTCAAATCTCTAGTTATTGTGTTGCTTTTGTATTCGTGCAAACCAAAAAAGGAGGAAATCGTTTCGCCGATAATTTCACCTATTACGGAGTCCGTATTTGCATCTGGTCATATCGAGTCCCGGGATCAGTTTATTCTGTCTGCAGTAAATGACGGATATATAAAGGAAGTAAAAGTATCTGAGGGAGACCAGGTAGCAGTTGGCCAGGTATTGGTAGTGCAAGACAATACGGCTGCCGCTATACAGGAACAGGTAGCGGCAGAGAGTCTCAGTATAACAGAACGGCAAGCGTCCGGAAGCTCACCGGCGTTGCTACAGTTGCAGGCCGAATTATCTTCTGCAGAGCAAAAGCGTCAAGCAGACAAAGTGCACCTTGAGAGAATGCAACAGCTCTATGCGACAGGGTCTGTAGCAAAAGCCGATTTGGATAATGCACAGTTGATTTTTGCTACTTCTGCTAACCAGGTTACAGCCATTCAAAAAAATATGGAGTCTATGAAGTTAAGTCTGAAGCAGACAGTGGTAAGTAGCCGTGGACAGTTTCGGACAGCTGCAGCCAACAGTAGCTATTATGACATTAAATCTCCCGGGAACTATAAAGTTTTCAGTTTGCTTAAAAAGAAAGAGGAGTGGGTACGCAAAGGCGAAGGTATTGCAATATTGGGATCTGCCGCTGATATGAAGATCATTCTGAATGTTGACGAGAACAGTATACTGAAAATTAGAGATCAGCAAGTTGTACTGGTAGAAGTAAATACAGACAGGCAACGGGTATATACAGCAAAGGTTTCAAGAATATCACCTGCGTTTGATCCCAATACACAGTCTTACCGGGTTGAAGCCTTGTTCGACACCACATCGGCACACCTGCTCAGCGGTACGCTGCTACAAGCGAATGTTATCATCGCCCAAAAAGATGAGGCTATGCTAATACCAAGGAATGCGCTGAGGCCAAACGGAAAAGTCTGGCTGAAAAATGGAAATAGGATCGATACACAAACGATCCGGGTAGGAATTATCTCGAACGAGTGGGTGGAAGTATTATCAGGATTGCATGTACGAGACAAAATCATTATGTAATGAAAGCAAAGGTATATCTGCTATTTCGCTTATGCATTTTTTCCTTCGTAGTAACAGCAAAGGAACCGGATTCAACAAGGAAATACAAGTTCGATATTAGCGGGAGCTTTTTTGCTCAGAACTTTTCCAGAGACGAGAATGGACAGGTTACGTTTCAGGTGCCGGACTACTTGCGTCAGCGCCGTCCTACGGAACCCGCTGTAGCAAATATGTGGGGCTTAAATAGTAATGATTATGTTACCGATAATCCAATGGGGCACGGCCCAATGTTTTTCGGAGCGCATGCCTGGTATTATCCGGTAAAAGCATTGGAATTGTACGGATCATTGACCATTGACCATCGCGGTATGTCATGGGGGCCTTACAATACAGATAATATTGCATGGCTGCCTCGTTTTTACGCAAACTACCGTGATAAGTTCCAGGTGCGGGACGGTCGGGACAGTCTAATCTTTTTCGGACAGGTCGGGTATTTCGAGGATTACCGCAACTATGAAGGGCTGACCCTGTATAATGTGGACTTACAGGGGATAGAAGGCGGCTTGCAGTTTAAAAAAGTTCAGTTGAAGGCCAGTCAGCACGGTGATTTAATACGGGGCTTTGGGTTAGGAATTGATGGCGTTGTTGACCTGCAGTTAGGATTTATAGGTTTGGATGTGGGACGAAAATGGAGTGCTGATGTCAAGCTGGGTACTCAAAACATGCTTGGCTTTCCAACTACGGGAGATGACCAGCGAATCTATTCTCTTTCCGCGGGTCTGTATAAAGAGAATACCAGGTTATATATAGAATCCGGGTACCGGCATACCGCATTTTCTCCCATATTAAACATGGCCTTTTTAGGTGGCATAGGCAATAAGTTGTCCCATCGGAGACTGAAGGCAGACATACGTTTGGAGTACCGCTATTATGGAGGCGGTTTTAACCATCAGTTCAGAAATGAGGAAGCGACCCATTTCAGAAATGTCAATAGGCCTACAGGTGCTAACCTGATAGGTGACATGGTGTACCCCTTGAGTTTCTTCGGAAGGCCCTTCAGCCAATGGGCTGTCTTCACAGAGTATGATAAACAATGGGTGCAAGGGATTACTGCATACGGCAGCTTGTCCTACAATTGGTATAGATCCGCATTTGTCTTCTGCGATTTTGATTTCAATTATATATCTGCGGAAGGAGAGGAAGGATTTATCTATCCCTTTTATAATTCAGGCATCAAGGCTCATTTGGCGACGGGCACCTTTGCTTCTATTTCCATTACTAACCGTACAATGAATTTAGACAAACATTATACCACCTACTATCTGACAAGCCGACCAGGATACCAATTCCAGCTCACCAGAACCTTGCAGGGAGGTAAAACATCCACACGTAGTCTGCCGTAGCTGATGAGTTGACAATATAGCGTGTAAACAAAGTGTCTAATGGTCACGACGAAACTAAACAAACCGGAGGATATGAAACGAACAACACTTTTTATACTTATGCTTCTAATAGTATCCTGCAAAAAGGATGATGACTTTCCCTTGCCTAACCGCTGCGGCAGTGCCGGAGTGGTAGTGACTGCCTCTGGTGCATACGATGACATATTCAAGGCCAATACGAACCGGCTTTCATCAGGAGAGGTGAACAGCACGACAAGCTACGGTGATACCGTGATATGGTGTATTTCCAACGCTGTGTTAAATACCGATTCCGGAAACATTTCGCTGAAGAATTGCATCGTCTTGAAAGAAGGGTCGAACATAACCGTAAGGTATCGAAATGATAACACCGGCATCAACAGTCTCTTGCCTGGTCCCGATTCAACGCACTATTACACAGTCAACCAGGCAATTGTTATAAATAATACCGTTGAAATCATTGCCTCTCTCTGGAAAAGGAACGGCAGTGGCAGACTCGATGTACAACATGAAGCAGTCAGCATTTTTGTACTTGATAAAGCAGACTGGTCAGTAATCTATTCCAAAACAGTATCATCCGACGATGCAGCGCTATATGGTGCAGCCCTGCTGAATGAGGGAAGCTACACCTATATCTACGGCACAAGGAATGTTATATGGGACAAGGAGGTGTTACTGGCACGGGTGCCGCTAGGCTCGCTCACACAGCCCTGGGAGTTCTTCGACGGTCATAGTTGGACGGCGAGTGCAACATTTGCCCGTCCTGTTTTCAAGAACGCCTCAGATTATTTTTCCGTGTTCCGGCATGGAGACCGTATATATATGGTAACAAATGGTGCACTGTTTGGTCAGGAGATATTGCTCAACGATGCACCTAATCCGGAATCGGAATGGCGGAGTCTCAGAACACTTTACTGTAACAGCGGTAGCGATGCCGGGCTAACCACTATTAACGGTCAGGTGATCAAAAAGGAAAGCGATGATCTTATTGTTGCATACAGTCGGATCGTGGATGATCTGGTCAGCCTGGATAATAAATCACCTGAATTCATAAGGATTTCAAACTGGAAATAATATGATAGCATTTTCATTAGGTACTTTTTCTGTATTGTTGGCTATCCTGGCAGCAATATATCTGCAATTGCCCACCTTCGTACTTCCCTTAGGCTACAGGTGGTTTCACAGTTATAAGTCCAAACGGTGGCTGCTCAGAGTTGTGGCTGTAGTTGTATTCATCCTCTATCAATGTAGCCATCCTCCTGTATGGGCGGCTATCGTATTAGCCGTACCATTTTTGTTCTTTCTTATATTCTCACTATTGAATGCGAACCCCAAGGTATATATAGCATTGAATGAAGAGCAAATCTTAAAGGGTAAACGGAATATTTATCCTGAAAATACAGAGGTCTTAGGATATGCCGATGATTCCGGCAGCGCAATCGCGTATCCTTTGCAGGAACTCGTTAAGCCACGGCACCTGCTAAATGATGTATTTAAGGGAAGTCCTTTGTTCATCTCCTATTGTATGGCTTGCAGAAGTGCTATGGTGTATAATCCCGTCGTTAATGACGTGCGGCTGATTTTCGAAGTATTAGGAGTGTACCGGAGAAATATGGTGATGAGCGACCTGAATACAGGGACAGTCTGGCAACAGGGCACGGGCGAGGCAATGTATGGTAAACTGAAAGGGAGCCGGTTACAATATCTGCCTTACCAGCAGATGGCATTGAAAGAATGGTTAGCTGTATACCCACATTCCTTAATAGCGTATGAATCGGACACAGTCAGGGATGGCATCTTTTCCAAAGACAGGTTGATGAAAATGATGAAAGTCACCGAACATCTGGTTGCGCCAGGAAAAACCGGACTGGAGGGACTGCCGTTACGGGAAACAGTTTTCGGCGTTCAGGTTGGAGACAAGGCAAAGGCTTATCCGATCTCTGAACTCCAGCGGGTACAAGGAGGCTTCAAGGACTTTATTGGCAATACCGGCGTAATTGTGGAATACAACCCGAATTCAAATTATATGAGTGTCAAGGACGCGCGTACCGGAATCCCTTTGGTAGTCCAGTCACACTGGTGGTTCGGGTGGAAGGAATTTCATCCTGAGACAGAGATATGGAGGGCAAATAAAGCAATATGAATAAGGGCATCAATACGGAAATAGCACTTACCTACATGGTTAGCCGCCGCAGGCAGACTATTGTGGCGGCATTAGGTGTAACGTTTGGGATCAGCATGTTCATTTTTATGAATTCGCTTGTGACAGGAAGTAACGAATGGTCCGAGAAGGTAATGCTCAGCAGTACACCGCATCTTAGACTTTATAAGGACAACAAGATGAGCGATACCCGTATGCTGGATCAATATATGGGAAGTAAGGTTATTAATCTTATAACTAATCCAAAGCTGACAGAAAGTGATAACAAAATTTCCAACGCGGATGAACTGTTACGCAACCTGTACCAGCGTACGGAGATCACGGCAATGAGCAAGCAGGTAACAAGCAATGTTATCTATGCTAATGGAAATGTACAGGAAAACGGCAGCGTATCCGGCGTAAATATTATGGAGCAGGATAAAATGTTCGACCTAACCTCAACGATGATCTCGGGGTCAGTGAAAGCACTCGCGAATAACCCTAACGGTATTATTATCGGGGCGGGACTGGCCGAGAAGCTGAACGTAAGTAAGGGGGACTATATGACGCTGACAACCGCTAATGCGGTTACCAGACGCGTTGAGGTGGTCGGCATTTTCAAAACGACCATTAAAGGCATCGACAATACAAAAAGCTATTGCAATATACCTGTAGTACAGCATCTACTGCAAAAAGACGGCAGTTTTATAACGGATATTTATATCAATGTAAAGAATTATAACAAGACTGAGCAGGCAGCCAGAAGTATATCTGCACAGACCGGCTATACAGTTGAAACCTGGCAGAGTAATAACGAACAGTCCCTTGCCGGAAAAAAGATCCGGGATATAATCGCTAACTCTGTTGTTATTACCATTCTGATAGTTGCGGGCTTTGGCATTTACAACATCTTGAATATGGTGATCTATGAGAAGATCAAAGAGATAGCAATATTAAAAGCTACCGGCTTTCAGGGCAAACATGTTGTAAATATTTTCATTAAGCAGGCGCTGTTTATAGGTGTTATTGGTGCTGTAGCGGGTCTTGTTTTGGGGTGGTGCGTTTCATATACCGTTTCGAAAATCTACATAGGGTTAGGCAATGTCGCTTATCTGCCTATGGCTTTTAATATCAAGCATTATATACAGGGAGCGCTGTTCGGAATCGCCACTGCGTTTTTTGCTGGATATGTTCCGGCAGTGAGGGCGTCAAAGGTAGACCCCGTGGAAATTATAAGAGGATAAAGCGTATACAATGGGCATTGCACTAAAGGCAGCAAATATCAATAAGCACTTTTATACTCCCGAGAAATTTCAGGTTCTTAAAAATGTCAGTTTTGAAATAGGCAAAGGAGAATTTGTCTCCATCACCGGTAAGTCAGGCTGTGGTAAGTCGACACTACTATATATTCTTTCTACTATGGATACAGATTATGACGGTCTATTGGAACTAAATGGCGAGGTGGTAAGCGGGCAAAAGCAGAACCACTTGGCTGCATTTCGAAATGCACATTTGGGTTTCGTGTTTCAGTTTCACTATTTGCTACCTGATTTTAGCTGTCTGAAGAACGTGATGATACCTGCTTTACGACTGGGTAAATTGTCCAGAAAGGAAGTCGAACACAATGCTTATGAGAAACTCAAAATGCTGGGTGTTGCCGAACAGGCATTGAAACCTGCATCCAAAATGTCAGGTGGACAACAGCAAAGAGTGGCCATCGCCAGGGCCCTGATAAACGAGCCGGCCATTATCATGGGGGATGAACCGACCGGCAATCTGGACAGTAGGAACACAGCTGTTGTCTTTGATATTTTCAAGCACTTGGCAACGGACTACGGTAAAACAATTCTGACCGTTACGCACGATATTGATTTCGCGGAAAAGAGTGACCGGGTAATTGAAATGCTGGACGGAAAAATCATACGCCAATGACTAAAATAATATTCCTGGTTTTATTTGTTTCCTGCAGTCATATTATCCTGGCACAGGTGCGTAGAAACTATACGTATCAGGGTACACCGGTTACAGTTCTAGCTAAGACCAATCGTACGGACAACAGTTTTGGCTTCCCCGGCATGAATGCATTTATTATTGTTGGGGACTCCTTGCAGCTACTCAATGACATCTACGCATCTGACAAACTGCATCAGATGCCAGTAACAGGAATGAATAACTATGCCTGCTTTTATTATATGCAAGCTAACAGGCTAATGAGCGATACATCTCTTTATAAATTTCTGAAGGCGTTTATCACATGGTGTTATGAAGCCGATTATATCGACCGAAATAGTGTGCACCTAGTTTGGAATACTACATTTCCCGTGGTTAGTTGTTCCACTTTCAGATCTCTGGATACGATAATCAGCAGTGTTTATGCCTTGCCAGAAAATATTTCAGAGGGGTGCGATATATATGCGGCTTCAGCGCCCGCCTTTATATGGCGCAAGTCTCAGGAAACTACCACCATAATAAAGTATTATATACCCAGTATGATGGAAGTGGAAGAGCAGGAGCGCCAAAGGCAGAAAGCGGCTGAACTGTTAGCTTACAACAAAAAGAAAGGTAATGTTTTCCTGCAGTTGACAATTGGTAACTATAATATCAGCAGCTTGCATAAAACCAGTTTTGATACAAATACGCTGGTTGACTTTACGAGGCACAAGACCCTGTGGAACATCAATGCAGGCTATCATTTAAGCCATCGGCTGTTCGCTGGTATTGATTTTGCCTTTATTTATTCGGGAAGACAAAAGAACATTGAAAGTATTGACCGGAGCGGCAATGGTATCACCGTAAAAGGAACAGGTTACGCCGGGGCTATGTTGCGCTATGGCGTTGGTATCGGTTTGCTAGCCTATAGTAGGAACCGTCTGGATGTTTTGTTACATGTCCATACAGGGAAGCTAGATGCCTTCGCTGGGGGAGGCGAGGCCACAAGAACCTTGGGCAGTGGTGGTGGTAATACCAACACTACAAATATTGCAAAAAGTAGCGAGCAAAGTCTTTATACTAACGTAGTAACCGGGATCAATTATCGTTTAGGTAATGCTGTCTACTGCACAGGGAATTTGCAATACTGTATTTCCAGTTTTCCACGGTCTATCGGATCTGTCACCGGATTTACAGGCTGGTCATGTAATCTAGGTATTGGCTTTATTATACCAACAAGCAATGATAAATAAATGGATGCCGACATTGGTTGCTTTTGCTCTTTGGGTCGCAAGAAGTCATGGCCAGGATAAAGACTTGGCTAATATAAATTTGGGAATTTCAACGGTAGATTACCGTGATACGTCCGCCTCAGTAAGGTTGCTTGACATAAAATACAAAGTGCCACTATATCACAAGGACAAGCATTTTGCAGTAAGTACCATAAGTTATAAAAATGTGGCTCTTAATCACTTTCCCCAAAGCTATATAGCCAACGTTCACGGCGTGTCTTTACAAATAGCATGGTTGTATAGAATATCTGGAAACAGAAGTTTTGCTCTTTTTTCGCAAGTAGGTGTATTCTCCGATCTCAGTGATTTAAGTGGAAAAGATCTTAGGTATAGCGCAGGCTTTCGCTATCGTATAAAGCACTCAGGTAAGCTGAGCACTGGTTGGGGGCTGGCCTACGCCCGTCAATTTTTTGGCAACCAGATTATACCGTTTGTTGATTTAGATTATAAACCCAGTAGCAACTGGAGTATTACAGGTCAATTCCCAATTAAGCCAAAGGTGCTATACCACTTTAACAACAAGTTGTGTGCAGGTCTGGAGATAACAGGCGATGCTGCCAGTTACCGGTTGTCTGCTTTTGAAAGGAACAACGAATTCATACAAATCAACCAGTGGGCAGGATTAGTTAAACTGGAGTACAGGTTTGCTCCATCCTGGCAACTCAATGTTGGGATTGGCCGGAATTTTGAGCAAGCCTACAAACGTTATGCTGATGCTTCCGGTAATTCATGGACGATCATCACAGTTCCATTTGGCCCAAAACCAAGCTATATTGAAAAAATTGGAGAGAAAGGGATTAATCTGCAAGTTGGAATCTCGCTTTATCCGTAGTGGACAAACAGGTCGGCGATAACCTATCAAAAGATAGTAGAGCACTTTCAACAACAGCAAGATAGAGCAGTTGGTAGACGGGGGCGAAGAAGGTTTGCCTACAGGCTTTCTTGAGTATAATAGCTGCATTATGCAGATTCACAGGCATTCTCTTTTAATATTTGCCAGGGTCATAACTTGTCGTTTTCATCAAGGCTTGTAAGACTTATTCTGAGCTTTCAATCTTACAATAACGTTGTCCTTGTTTATTAGTGCTTCAACATTAAGCTATTTACAAAATGTTTAGCGTTGTAAGCAAAAGATTGGTTGATATTAATCAAACCTGTTGCAATATTTTCGTTAAAGCTGTCTAGAATGTCTGTTGGTAAACTTTCTAGATAGATTTCTGTGGTCTTTAAACTTGAATGTCCTAGCATGGTACTTATTGCGTTAAGATAGGCCATATCGGCAAAGTTCATTCCGTATAGCTCGCCAAGAAATAATTTCGTGCATCAAAGCATTCATGATTTGATGATAAGTTGAGTTCGAAGATCTTTTTCATCAATTCCGATCCGACGCTCTTTTTTTATGGCTTTATTCGGTTTCTTCCAGGCGAGCAAAATTTACAGATTGTCCACAGTAAAGGGTTTTAGGTCAGATTAAACCATGTGAAGCCAATAATCCGTTGCCTTACAAGTAGAGAGCTACCTGGAATTCAGATAAGCCCTTTCGTCCGTATCATCCATACGCTGTACCAGCGAATCCTTGAGCGCATCAATGAAGCTGGTGCGGTTCTTCTTGCGTATGCGTATTGCCTGGTACGTGCGGTAGTAGTCTCCGAGCTCTATGTTGAATACGGATTCAAAGACGGCCGCTATCTGTCGGATATCCGCTTTGGATTCATTGAATACACCTGCCGTCTGCAAGCCGTACATCAGTTCTATCAATGCGGCTTTGGGTCCCGTCCATACCAGTTTAAGGCCCGACAACTTGCGTAGAATGGATTGTTTGCATTCTTCGGTGCCCACTCTCGCCAGCTCGTCGTACAGATAACTCTGCAGCAGGTCGTTGGCGATGAACGTAGCCAGTATGATACAGTGGCTGGTGGAAAAATCCGGGTCCCGTTCCGGGTGTACGATATGCCCTTCGGACGCCTGCTGACAGGAAGCCCGCACAAAATAGCGGTCATCGAGGTGCGTGTCACCGGTGAGGTGGTAGCGATAGAAGTCCCTGTTATGGGCGGCGTAATCTTTGAGTTTGTCAATCTCTTTGTAGAGGTATTTACGGATGGTTTTATCCTTGCCCAGGGGCCGGTAGGTTTCTATTCTCAGAATTTCTGAGTGGTAGACCAGCAGGGCCGAGAACTTCGGTTTCACGGTTTTGAAGAAACTGATCTCTTCTGCGGTATCCGCGAAGGCATATGTTTTCAGCCAGTCCTTCAGCCGGGTGATCGTCTGGCTTATTAAGACTACGGAACGTTTCGAGCGGCACATGATATTGAGCTGTTCCCCCTCTAATTCCTGCAACTGCTTTTCCAGCTCTGCATACAACTGATTCGTCATTTCCATAAAAAATAATTTAGGTAGCCGTCCTGCCATAGGTGCTGATTTTGGTAATGTCAAACTTAGCGCCTGTTGCGCTGCCTGCAAATTGACCTAAGTCAATAGTTGCCCGGTTCTTGACCTATGTCAACCGGAGACTGTTAAGGTTGTTCAAAAAACGGCTATTCTGTTCCTGTTGACAGCTCTCCGTCGGTCCAGTCTACCAGCTTGCGTATACGGGAGAGTGTTTCTGGTTTTACATGTATCATGGATGCCAGGTATTTCAACGGCACCTTAAAGAACAGGTCGGGAAAGTAGGAGTAGAGGTTGGCATACCGCTGTCTGGCGGAATGCGAAAGGCAGAAGATATACAGGCGTTCCAGGTCGATGTAGTGTTCGTTCATGATGGCAAGAGAAGCGTCCTTCAGTGCAGGAATAGATTCATAGAGCTGCTTCACATCTGCTTTCGCAATACGCAGCAGTTCAGACCTTACAATCGCCTGAAGTCCGACATTGGAGGGTTTACGCTTGATATAGCTGTAGGTAGCGGTGACGAAGCGTAGCGGTAAAGTTACCCAGGCTGTTATTTCGCCCTTGCCGCCTTCTGCCACTGTCCGAATCATGCCTTTGCGGACATAGTAGAGATGCCCGCATTGTTCGCCCGGATGCAGCAGCCATTCTCCGCGCTGCAATTTTACAGGTTCGATACAAGCAGAAATCTGACTTACCTCAAGGGCGTTAAACGATGCGTAGCGTTTAAGATAGTGTATCAGTTCGGGATAGCTGTTTTCCGGTCTGTCCATATTTTTGAATTTGAAAGCGGGTTATATTTCATATTCAAAACCATAATCGGCGATGGGTTGGATACCATCAACTTCAAAGGTTTATATTAACAATCACTTGCGATCATCCTTTCAGACATCTATTTGTTGATCAACCGGCCGGACATTCATTTCCGGAAATAACTGGGGGAATGCCCGAAATACCTCGTGAACGCCCTGGTAAAACTGGAGAACTCCGGATAGCCGACCCGCATGCCGATGCCGTGCACAGACAAATCCGAGCGAGTCAATAGCTCCCTGGCCCTTTCCATCCGCTGGCGTACCAGGAATTCACGGATCGTCAGTCCATACTGGTGCTTGAACTGTCGTTTCAGCGTGGTAGCGCTGATACCAAACTGCCTTGCGAGTATGGTTGTCCCGAGTTCATTATCCAGATTTTGGGTGATGTAATCGCGGACCTCCCGTATTTTGGTGAAGTACGCCTGCGATGCTGCTTTTTCTTCGGCCGTGCCTATGTCTGACAGGTACAGCCAGAGCAGCTCATACACCCTGGCATGCAGGAACAGATCCGAGCCCTGTCGCTCCGTATCTATGCTTTTCAGTTCTTCCAGAATGGTCTTCACCCGGAAAGTCAAGTGTCCTTCCGGCAACCTGATCCCCGAAAGCCTTCCGGTCTCTAAAGCTTCCGTCAGGGATTTTATTTGCGGAAAGAATCCGTTCATCCGTTTAAGAAAGTCGGCACTGAAATCGATCCGTATCGCATGACAGCTGCCCTTAGAAAAATGAATCCGGTAACAACCGGGTGGCACAAAGAACATTTGGTAGGTTCCTGCTGTGATCGAGTCCTCACTGAAATTAGCAGCGGTTCCGGATACGCAGCCATCCAGCATGAAGTGCATGGTCGCTATGGGTGCTGATGTGATGGCATTGATCAGGCAGGCCTCTTCCATGATAAAATGATTGAACCATAGATTGAAATCCTCCGTCCGTATGGACTGTAATAATATTTTCCCCTTGTTACCGGACAGGTACTGTTTATCTGATGTCGTTATGGCCAGATGCCTGAATTCCGCCGGGTACCGGTCGCTCAGTAGCGTGTTTTCTCTTTCATCCCAATCGTATTCCACAGCTCTATTCTCATGGTTGCCGTAAATGTAGCACTCCGGACCTTGCTAAAAACCGTTCGAACGAACGTATTGCCGCATGGCTGTTTGACCGTACCACAGGCTTTTGACCGAAAATAGTTTTGCCGCCCTCACCAAAAAAATGAAGGATGAACATGAACTCCGTTAAGCTATCGGCATTACTCGTATTATTTGCGGCCTGTAACCCGGGCCAGCCATCTTCTGAGGACAAAGAGACGGTCCAGGCTACAACCAGTATTAATCCCTTGTACTACAGCGATGACCGCAGGCATTCCAAACCGATCCCGATAGACACGGCCAACAAGATGATACAAAGCTATTTAACCAGCGTGAATCCTGCAGCCAACCCATACGAAACGAGGTCACTCATTTTTCAGGCCGATATTTTAAGGGATTATCTGAGTGACAGCAGCCATGGTAAGATCGAGCACCTGAAGATGGTGCTTGCCCACCGGCTTTCCTATATCAACGCCGGCCATTTCGGGCAGCGCCCGGACAGTAACAGTGAGGCGTTGACGCTGGTGCTTGTTGGATATGGCGAAAATGGTAATTATATTTACTTTGACGGCGACAAGGCACTGAATGTCTGCCAGCCCTGCCCGAGGGAATGTCCCGAGGCCGGAACGGCGGCCAGCGACCTGTTATTATTGTCGCAGTAACCACACCATGAATGCGTATGTAAGGTTTTATATCTATGCAGCCGTCCTCGGCTTTGCATTGTTCGCTGCTCTTTGCAGCGGCAAAACAGATACCGCATTCCGCATTCTGAGAATATTACTGGCCATCACCCTGGCAGCCGAGATAACGGCACATCTGCTGGCGGTGCGCTATGGCAACAACCTGGTCGTTTATCATTTCTTCGTACCGGTGCAACTGATACTGATCGGCTGGTACTATCATCTGTCTAACCCTGTACTTCGCAAATACAGGGTTGGATGGGTGGTAACTATCCTATCCGTTACTGCTGCCGTTTTCAACACCCTGTTCCTGCAGCCAATAGACAGCTTTAATTCCAACGTCATGCTGTTTACCGGCTTCTGTGTCATCGGCCTGGCGCTGTCGACCTTCTATTATTTTTACCTCGGGGATGTAAGTGATCCGCTGACGGGCAACCCTCATTTCCTGGTATCCCTTGTTTTTCTTTTTTACTGGAGTTGTACGTTTATCAGTTATGCTTTCCATGAAGTGCTGGACAATGCCACTTTTCACAAAATATACGTTTTGATCTGGCTGGTGAACCTGATCAGCTATCTGTCGTTGGGATTGGTATTTCTAACCCTTAAAAGAAAATGGAAAGGTGCCTGAAAAGTATGTCATACCGCTCATTATCTTCGGCACGCTGGTGTTGGTCATGCTGGTATTTATCATCACTACCTTCCTGATCATTCACCGCCAAAGGGTTCGCAGGCACGAAATGGAGAAGAAGGAGCTGGCCTACCAATACCAAAACCAGCTGCTGCAGACCAGGCTGGAGGTTGAGGAACTGGCGTTGAAGAATATTTCCAGGGAGATCCATGACCATGTTAACCAGATACTAGGCGTGGTGCGCATGAACCTGTTTCATATCCCAAAAGCCGGGTCGCAGGAAGAAGCCAACAGGTATACTGAAGAAACCAACCTGATGGTGCGGGATGCCATCGACCATCTGCGTGACTTGAGCCACACCCTCAGCGGGTCGGGAATAGAGAAGATGGGGCTTATCAATGCTATCCGGAAGGAGTTGAACAATATCTCCGTACATACCGGTACCAGTTGTACGCTGCATTGTGATGAAGAGGCGCTTCCGCTTTCCGGTGAACAGCAGATATTGGTATTCAGGATCATACAGGAAGCATTGGTCAATATTGTAAAGCATGCAAGGGCTACCGCAGTAAACATCTTTATAGACTACCAGGACGACAGACTTCGCATTGTCGTTCAGGATAACGGGAACGGGCTGGAACCCGGTTCTCTTTATGACGGGCTGGGCCTTGTGAATATGCATGAACGCGCTGCTTTATTGCACGGGACTTTGAACATCCGGTCGGAACCCGGAAACGGGTGCACAGTTACGCTGTGCCTGGACCTGCCGGAACATGGATTAAATACCGACCATCATGGAACAAGAGACGATTAAAATTGCTATTACAGAAGACCACCAAATTGTAAGAAAAGCTATTGAAGGATTTATTAAGGGATTCGGGGGATTTGAGATACTGATACAGGCAGTGAACGGACAGGACCTGATCCGGCAGCTGCAACAGACCCCGGTGCTACCCGATATAACTGTGCTGGATATCAATATGCCGGAGCTGAATGGTTTCGAGACGCTGGAGCAGCTTCGGACAAAGTTCCCGGATATTAAAGTACTGATCCTGTCTATGTACAATAATGAGCAGGCCATTATAAAAGCGTTCCGGATGGGTGCGCACGGCTACCTGCAAAAAGACTGTGACCCGCTGGACCTGAAAGCCGCGCTGCTGACTGTTTATGAAGGCGACCTTTATCATCCCGATATCCGGGCCAGTCATTTCACGTCTTATCTTACCGGCAGGAATGATCCGAGCCTACCAAGAATCACAGAAAGGGAGATGCAGTTCCTGCCTTATTGCTGCACGGAGCTATCGCTCAAGGAGATCGCCAATGAAATGGGCGTTGCGCTCAGGACCGTTCAGGGTTACCGGGATTCCCTGTTTGATAAGCTGAACCTGAAAACCAGGACAGGGCTTGCGATGTATGCGATCAAATCAGGATTGGTGCCTTTACTCTGATTGAAAGCATGGACCGTAGCGGCAATTTTAAATTGTCTGCCGGGTCAAACACACAGGCATCATAGATAGCAACCTTTGTTTATGGCTGCATGATGAAATGCAGCCGGCTGCTATCACCTGTATGTTTACATCTTTCCATACCATCAAAACCGCGGAGCGCGTGTATGCGGGCGCCGCACATTTCTACCGGACAGGCCACCCGCCCTAAAGTGCGGTATATGAGTAAGTCCATCTTTTTTCTAACAAAAAATCATTTTATGAAAACATCCATTTTCACAGTAATACTGGCGGCTGCGACTACGCAGTTCGCTATCGCACAATCCTGCGATTGTGAGACACTGTCCGGTGCGTTGTCCACTAATAAAACGCTGACGACCGGCAACTGTTATGAGCTCGAGTGTTTCAGCGTGCCTGACGGCAAGACCCTGACCATTCAGCCTGGCGTCGTGATCTTCGCTAATTCAGGAGCGTCCTTGTACGTAGAACGCGGCGGTGTGATCAATGCTGCGGGTACCAGTACACAGCCGATCGTATTTACGTCTGCTCAGCCTGCTACCAGCAAGGCAGCAGGGGACTGGGACGACATCGTTATTGCCGGTAAGGCTACCAATAATGTCTCCGGAGGGGAGATATCCCTGGACAGGGGCTGCGGGTTTGAGGGCGGTGGTAACGATGATAATGACAATTCCGGCGTCTTCAAGTATGTGCAGATCCATTACGCCACCAATGGCCTGACCCTGCTTTCGGTTGGAGACGGTACCGAGATAAATAACATCCAGGTGACCAATGCTGCTAACGACGGGTTCCAGTTCTATGGTGGCACTGTTAATGCTAAAAAGCTCTTCTCTTACAATGCGCACCGTAACGACTTTTTCTTCACAGACGGCAACAGGAGCCTGCTGCAGGAAGTCGTAGGTTTTCGCCAGGATCCCAGTGCGCACGTCGCTGCCGGATCGTATGGCGCACGTTTTCAGAATGATAACAGCGGTTCGAGCAATACACCGCTTACCGCCCCAACCATCAGCAACCTGCAGCTGATCGGACCATCTTACTGCACTGGCGCGGGGCTAAGTGCAGATTTCCTGGATGGCATCGATATCCGCAGGAATGCATCTCCGAAGATCTATAATGCGGTAGAAGCCAACTGGCCGCAATACGGTATGCGTATCACAGACGTGGGCACCGTGACCAATACGGCTAATGACATCCTGAACTTCTCTTACAATACCCTTACCAACAACGGCTCCGGTTATTATACGACCGCTACTTCCTGGTCAACCGGCTGTGATGCTACCATGGCTGACTGGATAGAGCCGTCATCGCTCTTTCCGCCGTCCTGTGTAGAAGCCGGCAACCAATTTGTATCCATGACGCTGGGATATAACAACAGCAGTATGTGTACCAGCACTACGAACCCGGACTTTACGCTGGGCACCTCTTCACCCACTATGGATGCCCCGGACTATACGGCAGGAGAACTAAGCCCGGCGTTTTTCGATGAGCTGACCTATCGCGGCGCCTTTGGCAGCACCGATTGGACGAATGGCTGGACAGAATGGGACGCACAGAACGTTGAATACTGCGATGAGGAAAGGATGGGCAGATCAAATAATGAGAACGGCCTGCTGAGATTATCACCTAACCCTGCCGCAGGACGTACGATCGCTTACTTCGAAACGAAGACCGACGGTATCGTCACCGTATCTGTAGCCAGTGCGCTGGATGGCAAGGTTATGATCCATCTTCCTAAAGAGCAGATGACAGCAGGCGCTCATGAAGTAATGATCAATACCTCAGGCCTCCGTGCGGGCGTATATATTGTACGAGTTGTAGCCGGAGATCAGGTACTACAGCAACACTTATTGGTTCAATAGCAACTAATATTTAATTATTATAACAAGGAGAGCGAACAGACTGCTCTCCTTGTTACTATCGAAAGTAAATTCTTTTGAGCATCAGCCGGATAATTCTGTATAGCGAAATTGGGGCCGATTAACCGGATTTATAGGAAGCGGCTAAGGAAGCTAAAGTGACTAAGACGATTTCCATACACATATCCAGGCACCCTTCGGCAATCCGTCGGGCGACATGACTCCTGTGTACATGTTGCAAAAGCTGTACAGACATAGCAATATATCTACTACAATAGGATATCAATCCAGCTTTATAAATAAAAGTGCTGATGATGCTTTGGATGCTGTAGGAGGGCTTCAAAGCAATTGAAGTGACTAATCTCTAGGATGAAAAGCCATAAGGCGGCCATCTGGAGCTATTTGAATTGAGTAGTGATTTCCGTTGTAATAGTAAGCCTTTTTTTCATAATCGTTCCCATGTGAAAGACCTGCGATAATCTCATCGCGCAAGTCGTCTAAAATGATTTTAACCATCTGTCTAATGTCCTTTAATTTATACTGAAATGGCGTACCACTCCCCTTGGTAGAATTTGGTATGTTTAAATCGGGATAATGCCTACTGTAGATGTGTATATAACGCTCCCAGTTCCAATAGACGCTGATTTGCTTTGATAGCACCGCCAGAGTTTCGTCTTCAAACCAATGAGCCTCAGACACAAGAGCGAGATATCGCCGGAAATGTGTTGAGCGTACCTTGTCCAATCCATTTTTGCCAATGCCGTAATGCTGGGCTACAAAGTCGAGCCGGCTATTCAATCTTTTGAAAATGACATTTTTAAATTCGCTAACTTCATCTTTCGTGGCAATTTTCTTTGAGACTTTTATATCCAAAACGAGATATTTCGCCGCGTCATTTAAATCCCCATTTGCATCAAGCAACAGCGGTCTATCCTGATCATCAAGATGTTCATATTGAAAGACATATTTATAACAAGCAAGGGCAAGCGTATCATGGTCTTTAAGAGCATAGCCGTCTCGCGCGTAGTGCTCAAGAACGTATTGACGAAGAGCAATTGGATCAAGCTTTCGTGAATCAACGTTTATAGTGATTTGATTAGGTATTTTTTTCTGACCTTGCGTTTTGTATTTCCGTACATAAGTTGCTCTGGCCGTCTGTTCAATTTTGAAAGCTTCTGATAATATAAATCCCTCCGTCCTTAACTGGAGGTTTGACCCCTTGTCGCATCGTCCTTCTAAACAAACAGTTCCGTTTGTCTTTTCAAAATTTTCGACACATATTCTTAGATCAAGTTCTTCACGCTCACCCTTTCTGTATTGAATTGTCCCACAAGCGTAATCGCCATATTTTTTGTATGCTTCGGAAGTTTTGTAAAAGGTAAATATCAGAAAATGATCGTATTGGCCTCCGCTTTTGTAGAGTTCCTCAATTGAAAATTCAGAAGGTCCAGTTTCACGCTTTTTAATTTCATCGGTCAAGCGCTTCATTTCTTGCTTGATGAAGCCAAATTTGTATGTATCGGACGTATGCTTTTCAGAACCCTTTTCTGCCGGACGAGCAGTTAACTCTGCATACTGTTGCAGAATTGGATAATAAATCTCGAAATAGATATCTAAGTCTTGAGCACTACAAGCGGTAAAGTCGATCATTTCTTATTTTTTAGGAAGTCGTCAATTGATGATAAATTCATTATTCTTGCTGAAATCGTTCTATCTTCCTTCAGGTTCCACGGCCATAATCTGCACCTCATATCCCGAGGAGAAGAAACAATTGACACGCCGATAAAACTAATTTCCTGCGCAACTTCTTTACATGGGACGCCATTGTAGACAGTTCCAACAATATGATTGCAGCCTTTTATATCTTGATTGCATATGGAACACGTCGCCGATTTTATTATGATGTCCGGGCTAGAATAAAGTCCTTTGCCGAAGTGATCATAAAAATAGCTTTCAAGTTCTTCAAGCTTTTTGAAAATGTCATCGAGCATAGTGCTATCAAGGCAATGATCCCTAAAATATTGTAGACGCTCTCTTGCATCCCACATCTTGCACCATACGTTTTCAGTATGCTTTTCGTTCCAGCCTTGGACTTTTGTCATCGGAACCAATTCCGATACATCCTGCAAGCCTTTTATTAGAATTAGGAAGATATAGACGAATGTACTGTCACTACCTAGCTTGTTTTCCCTATAAAGGGGTTTTAGGTGATTAATTAGGTTCGTGCATATTCTGTTACATTTATCATATTGACGTTTTGCGAATGCGGCACGCCAATTTCGGTAAGCATTATTGCACAACTCTTCATACTTATAACTCATCTTTACTTTTGTTATCGATCATTCCCTCTAAAATCTTTGCAAGCAATTCTGCATCGCCGTCATACTCAAAGCGACTATAGTCATCGTGCTTTTTGATTGTGATTTGAATATGAACTTCACCAGTCGGTGTTCGTTTATCTTTCTTGCTTTTCTTGTGAAGGATTAGAGTTGTTAATACACCAGAAATAACTGATACGAAAAGTGGCAGGATGGCGTCTTTAATAATGAAAATTTCTCCGAACCATATATCATCGCTTCGACGCTCTATTGTTGGAGAGTTCAATTTTAAATCAAACGAGTTTGCGCATTTTATACCAGCATTTTTGCAAAGTTTGCTTAGTTGAATTCCGTCTTGTGCATCATATATTTTTTCCTGATTGTCCTGACCAAAGTTTTCAGGAAGCATTAAGATTTCAAATTGATTTTCAAGGTCTAGCTGCGGGTTCAATTCCGTCAGTTTCCTTAATTCATAAGGCTCGTTTATCATATTTGGCATTTATTCAAATTTAAGACATTAAGATTGATTTGATATTAGGTTGAATTGATAGCTAAAGACATTTTACCTTTGAAAGGTCAATCATTGACTATGCCAGAATTTTTTCATGTTTCCAGAGACCCGATTCCAGGGATCACTGTTTTTGACCGAAAACAAATTGACCATGAGTATTGGTATATCGAAGATCCCGGAAAGATAACTAAGGAAGAGTATATTGCTTCATTGTCCAAACTGTTTCCTAACGGAACGACACCTCATGGTGAAAAATATATGCTTTCGAGGTGGCGTAGTGCTAAAGACGATAGCGGCAATACCTTTATATTTCAGGATAGCCCGATGGAGGCAATTTTCGAAATGGTACGTATGTTCAAATTTCCCAACATCATTTCAAGATTTGAAGCAGTTTTTGGATGTAAAACCATTGAGGACGCAAGGCAAATTCGCGACATTACATTTAACGGGAAGGGCCAGATTTATAAAGTTGACTGCGAGAGTTTTTTTGCTGTTGATATGCGGTTATTGCATACAGGGCACTTCTTTACTAGTGCAATAATGTATGCCGAAAAATATTGGTCGGGGGAAATGTCAGCAGAACCATTCGTCGAAGTATTAATGGAACCACCTGTCAAGATTGTTAAACAGGTTGATTAGCGAATCAAATATGTTAGTCAATTTTTTTATTGATTATTCAACAATAAAAAAATATGAAATCGTGTTTTCGAGAGGATATTCTTCCTTTGAAAATGTCAGACATTCTAAGATATTGTTGTTAGGAATTTTAACACCCATAGCTCTTAATTCATCTGCCTGACGTTTAGGAACAACATGGCCGCGATTTTTTTTGTGGTGAGCTGTGCCATCTAGATTTACCGCATATTTCTCCGCCTTTGACTTTCCATCAAGAACATGGTAGTGAGCTCTCACTGGTATGGCTGGATTTTCCGGATGATACATCATTAGGTCTGTAGATTTCTTGAATCGGTCATACTGCTCATGTTCTAATAACAATTCTTCGGGAGCACTGACTATAACCTGTATAGCATATCGTTCTAAAAAATGTGACTCATCAATTCCCGCCAATTCTCTGAATCGCTTGATTGTTGCCCGTGTTTTATTTTCTAATTCCTTCTGCTGTATTTGTTCAAAAAACTTTTTAAGTGGCTTCACTAGACTACAAACTTTTAGTTTAACAAAACGAGATCAATCTTCCTTTGTAAGGTCTAAATTATTTTCTGCAACAAAGAGTTTGTGCGCATATGCATTTAATAAGGTAAGCGCAATTATTGCTTTCTTCCTGAAAAAACACTCCAATGATCGTCAAAAGTACATCTCTTGCAACCTTCATTCCATAGCTTTTTTAACCAATCAATCATTGTATTAAAGTTAGTGAAATTATTGTTATTTCAATTCAGTGACACAAGGCTGCAACACAGGATTATTAGACTATCTAAAATCCCTGCTGCTTGGAAATAAATCCCCCTGCACTGCATTTGACAACCCCTCACGCTTATTCTTTACTACATAGACATTATCCCTTTCATCTGCCCTCGAAAACGTCTGTATATTCTCGGAATCGGTATTTTGGTTTAATTGCTTCAGCATTCCCGTAAAGTCAGCACAACGGCGCGCTATCACATGAATCACCTCACCTTCAATCTGCACTTTACCTTCCACCATGAGCAGGCGTGATTTTAATATTTCCTTACGGTATTTTTCAAACAAGCTTTGAAAGACTACCAAATTAGCTACACCTGTTTCATCTTCCACTGTTATAAAGCATACACCTCCCGCAGTGCCGGGCCTTTGGCGCACCAATACAAGGCCTGCCACTTTCACATACATGCCGTTCTTCAGGTTAGCCAGGCTGCTAGTCGGCACAACCTTCAGCATAGCAAGTTTGTCCCTTACAAAGCTGACAGGATGTGCTTTAAGCGACAATGCAGTAGCCCCATAGTCATGGACTACGTGTTCAGGTAATGACATTTCCGGTAATAGCAACGGTTGTTCCCCTGAATCGGCAGTCTTGCCTTTGAACATACCTGTCGGACGGTCTGCAAGAGCAAAGACTTCGGCATTGGCCTGCCTGCGGTCCAGTCTCATAGACCTGAAAGCGTCAGCGTCGGCCAATCGCTCTAGCGCAGCAATAGACACACCTGCTTCGCACAGTTCAGTGAGCGTCCTATAGGGCTTTGCTCTTCCTGCTATGAGCAATAGCATATCATCTTCGCGTAAGCCTTTGACCTGTCTAAAGCCTAGCCGTAAAGCGCGATACCTGCCAGACTGCTCTTCCAGTGTGTTATCCCAATCGGAATGGTTAACGTCTACGGGTCTGACCTGAACGCCATGCTTTCGGGTATCAATAACAATCTGCGCCGGTTGGTAAAAGCCCATTGGCATAGAGTTGAGCAACGCTGCGGCAAAGACATCCGGGTAATAGCATTTGATCCAGGATGATACATACACCAGTAAAGCAAAGCTGGCGGCATGACTTTCAGGGAAGCCGTAGGAGCCAAAACCCTCCAATTGCTTAAATACCCTTTTGGCAAATTCTTCGGTGTAACCGTTGCCTACCATGCCATCTATCAGCTTCTTTTCAAACTGACTCACCAATCCTTTCAACTTGAATGTTGCCATACTGCGGCGTAGCTCATCGGCCTCGGCAGGCGTAAAGCCTGCGGCAACAATGGCAATCTTCATGGCCTGTTCCTGGAACAACGGCACACCCAAAGTCCTGCCTAAGATTTCTTCCAGTTCTTTTGACGGATATTCGACAGGCTCTTCCCCGTTACGGCGGCGCAAATAAGGATGCACCATGTCACCCTGTATTGGTCCGGGCCTTACAATAGCCACTTCAATCACCAGGTCATAAAAGCATTTAGGTCTTAACCGTGGCAACATGGATTGCTGCGCCCGGCTTTCGATCTGGAATACACCAATCGTATCGGCATGGCTTATCATTTCATAAACGGCAGGATCATCCTGCGGGATATTGGCAAGGGTTAGGTTTAAGCCGTAGTGTGTTTTAGCCAGGTCAAATGCTTTACGGATACAAGTCAACATTCCTAAAGCCAGTACGTCTATCTTCAGGAATCCTAAAGCGTCAATATCGTCCTTGTTCCATTCGATATTGGTGCGGTTCTCCATTCGCGCATTTAGGATAGGACACAAATCGGTGATTTTTCCTTGGGTAATCACAAAGCCTCCGGTATGTTGCCCAAGCTGGCGTGGGAAACCCATATATTCTCTTGTCAACGACAGTATCTTTAGCAAGTGCGGGTCATTGGGATTAAAGCCCTCGCCTGATATGCGCTTGCCTTCAAACCATTCATTCGTGAACTCCCATATAGAACCCGACAAACGGTTAATGGCATCCAGCGATAATCCCATTGCTTTCGCAACATCCCTTATCGCTCCCTTTTGATGAAGCTGTGTAACGGTAGCCACAATAGCCGACCTGTCACGGCCATATTTCTCATAGATATACTGGATCACTTCTTCACGGCGTTCATGCTCAAAGTCTACGTCAATATCGGGAGGCTCGTTTCGTGCAGAAGAGATAAAACGCTCGAACAACAAATCAAACTTTGTCGGGTCAACAGAAGTAATACCTAGAACAAAACAGATGGTTGAATTAGCGGCTGAGCCTCGCCCTTGGCATAAGATGCCCCTATCTCTTGCGAATTTCACAATATCATACACCGTCAGAAAGTACGGGGCATAGTTCATCTCTGCCACAAACTTCAACTCATGTGCAATGGCGTTCACCACTTTACTAGGTAGCGGCTCTCCGTAAAAATCCTTTGCCCCTTTCCATGCGAGATAGGTAAGTTCCTCCTGCGGAGTTCTGCCTTCACTCGTAATCTCGTCGGGATATTCGTATTTCAGTTCACTCAGGCAAAAGGTACAGGCGTTGGCAATCTCCTCAGTCCGCACAAGTGCTTCCGGATATTGCGCAAAGAGCCGTTTCATTTCATCTATGGGTTTCAGATAGCGTTCTGCATTCTGATGCAACTTAAACCCTGCATTATAGATAGTGCACTTCTCACGAATACAGGTCAGAATATCCTGTAACTCTCTTCGCTCCGGTATGTGGTAGTACACGTCATTCATTGCCACGAGCGGTATCAATAAACGCTTGGCTTGTTCTGCAAGTCGATACAGCATTTTATGGTCATTGGCCTGATAGGTGCGAATAGCGCCTAAGTAAAGTGTGGTTCCCAAATGTTGCCTGTATTCCTGTAGGTTGCTCACAAATGAGGCGTCTAGCTCAAAGGATGGGGTCAGTTCACCGGGCGGTATGGCGATGAATAACATTCCCTCTTTATGCGCATAGACATCTGATTTATATAGATGGCATTCACCTTTCTCTGCCCTTAGGTTTCCTAACGACAATAAAGCCGAAAGCCTGGCATAAGCTGCTCTATCTGTCGGATAGGCTAACAGACAAGAACCATCCAGCAGGTCAAGGCGACAGGCAGGGATAATCTGTATATCCTTGCCTTTGGCTGCCGAATACGCACGAACAATTCCTGCCAGTGTATTGCGGTCGGTAATAGCAATTTTTCGATAGCCAAGAGCTATTGCTTGTTCTACCAGTTCTTCCGGGTGGGAACCACCGCGTAGGAAGCTGAAATTTGTTGTTACCTGTAATTCTACATAAGCCATACGTCACCATCTTTTAAGCAAAGAATCCGTGTAGGAACCATTTAACGTCATCATTGGAATAACAACCCAGGCGGAATAGCCAGTACCTTGCGCCTTCCTGGTCTTCCACGCAGTAATAGTCCCGGTAAACGCCTTTCTCGATCCACCATTCCTGTTCAATGCGTTCAGGGCCATCGGCTTTTTTGATGCGATGCACCCTGCCTTTATGCTGAAATAACATGGGCGGGTAATCGGGGATACGCACGGTGACTTCGATAGGCTCAGGTCTTGGCAATAACTGAATAGGCCGCGGCTTGCCCTTGCGCCAGGGAATTTGCGATTTTTCATTGAGCGAATTGGCCAGCTTGATACTGCGCTCCGGCCAGTGATGTTCGTCGGGTAAATAGCGATGGATAACCTCCATCCCGAGTTTACCTGCAATCCTGTCCAGCAATTCGGCCACCGCTGCATTATCGCTGCTGTCTTTGGTTGTCCAAAGGGCATCCTGCGCACTGGTCAGGTCTTCAACGATAGGCGCATCCAATACAAAAAGTTCAATCCCCAACGCAGGTTCTATCTGTCCGATTTTATCTTCAAACAGTTTGAAAAGATGGGCAGGGTTTCTGGAAGGCCTGTTGGTGCCGATATCAATCTTCTGAATATTACTATCTATGCGATAGCATTTAAAAACAGTGCTTCTCAATCCTTTCTCTTCATCCGTCAATCTTTTACAGAGTTGCTCCAGCAAGTGCTTTAAGGCGATTTCAATGCCTGTGGCCGTTCGGATAGGCTCCAGGCTTGGCAGCCGTTCTGAATAGGGCTCGATGGGACAGACAGGAGTAATCAGCTCCATTTCCTGACCAAGCGCCTGATCTATCCTTGTCAACAGCATTTGCCCGAAACGTCTGCGTAAAGCGCTGCGCTGCATATTGATAAAGCTGCGGACCTGGTACAGGCCGAGTTTATGCAGCCGTTCAACGGTAGCCGCTTCCAATCGCAATGCTGCCGGTGGCAGCGCTAATAGTGCGTCAAGCTGCTTGCCCGGTTCGATAATGGGCGACACCTGCCCATACCGCGATACCGCCCAGGCTGTACCAATCGTATCGGCCATAGCCGCTCTTACATCATATCCAAAACCTTTTATGCGATTCACTATGTCTTTCAGATAGCCCACCTCGCCGCCCCAAAGATGTGGGCAGCCACTGGCATCCAGCAACAGACCATCCGGCATATCTACAGCCGCGGACGGCGTGTAGCGGATGCACCACTCCGCAAGGGCATTTAAAAGCTGTTCTGCACGATCTGCTTTGTAGTCCAATACGTCAAGCTCGGGATGAATAGCCCTGCAATCAGCAACCACCATTCCGGTTTGAATACCTTTTTGTGCGGCTAGGCTGCTGGTTGCTTTTACCACCATACGGCCACGCTCGGGTGCTGCCAGAACGAAAGGCTTGTCCTTTAGCTCCGGGCGACGGCGAACCATCCAGTCCGTCTCCAAATGACGGAACCATATTGCCACATACCGCTTTGCCATTTATCCCGCTTTACGTTGCATTATCACATAGTCTATGGCAGGTGCGGTAATGATCGGCCTGAACCCTTTATCTGACCATTCCAGTTGCCAGTTCCCCGGCAGTCCGTTTCTGACTTTGGCAAGACGTACATTCCAGCGGGGATGCCCGACACCGGGTAAGCCATCTAATTCGCTGGCTATGGGTCTAATCTGCCAACGGCTGACACAGGCCAGGTTGTTTTCTGTTTTAGCGCCGATGCGATGGATAAACCCCGTTACATGGCTTTGCTCTACGGCCAGTTGCAACCTTCTGGATTGGGTAAAGGTGAGATCGCTCAACTCACCGATAACAGCGGCAAGGCTGGCACATTTCAGTCCTTCCTCAATAGCCCATAATGCCTGTTTGGTCTGCTTTTCGTCAATAAAGATGATCCGTTCGGGGTCGATCCCGAAAAAGTGTAATGAGGCAGGAAAGACCGTGCGTCTGGTACTTACCCAAAGACACGCACCGCCTTTTTTCATCAGGCTACCGGCTATCCCTGTGATAAACCCATTAGTAGCGGCAACATGGCTAAATGCCTTGCTGGTGAATTCGTGAATAGCACCTATCGGAAAGGTTTTATTGGGAAACGCCGCTTCAATCGGCCCAAGCCCTGTATCTATAGCATCCTCATCGCTTGCCCTCCGAAATCCTTGCATGACAAGAATTTCTTTGCGCAGTTGTGATACGACTAGCTCTCGAGTAATAAATGCGACTTGTTCCATAAGCGTGGTTTTCAACAATAAATCGTAAAACTAACCAGTTTTGTACATTTGTTCAAATCTTGCACCTTTGTATAATTCGTCGAGCTCTCAAAGGCTTATCTATCGTGTGGATTAATTTTTTGTTTATGCATAACCCTCATTCTGATCTATGAGAAATAGTAAGCTTGCATTCTAAGTTTGTAACTTCACCCACTCTGTAAAAATCTCTTTATGGCTAAATCAGTTAAAGTCAAAGTAGCAAAGGACCACCTGGAACGCTTAACTAAGGCTTCAGGAGCTACTGCCATTATGGAGCTTATTTGGAATAGTTTGGATGCAGATGCCCAAAACATTTTGATCAGATATGTACAAAACCCAATCGGCATTGAAGAAATTGTAATAAGTGATGATGGTCATGGCATTCCATACAAAGAGGCTGAGGAGATATTTGGTACATTGGGAGGTTCTGCAAAAAAGGTACGTCGCACAAGTCCAAATCAAAGAAAATTGCACGGTCAGGAAGGTCAAGGTAGATACAAAGGTTTGGCCTTGGGTTTACTAATGGTAATGGAGACTACATACATTGATAGAGATGACAAGCTCAAGTCCTACACTATCACCATTGATGGTAACAATATAAATGATGCAGTGCTCAGCGATATATCAATAGTTCGGGGTGGACAAGGACGCCCGGGAACAACAGTTCGTATTCATAACGTTATCCAAGCAAACGCCTCAATTCTTCTAACAGAGCGGCTTCATCAACAGCTGGAAGAAAAGTTGGCCGTATATTATCTGGCTTACCCAAATTTTCAAATCACCATAAACAATTACAAACTTGATTTTACCAAGTATATTATCAAGCAAGACTCTAAGGCCGTGACTATAACAGATGACGAACAGTCTAAGTTATCATTTAATGTCAAATTGTTAGAATGGTCACTACCTACAGAAAAGAGCATATATCTGTGTAATTCTTCAGGCATATCATATACGGATATGAAGCTTGGCATCAGAACATCTAACCTACATATATCGGTTTATATACAATCTGATTATATCGAGGAGTTACACAATAAAGGATTGTTGCCATTTAGTCAAAATGGAGAAGTCATTACCGGTGTCGTTGCAGAAGCTAAAGACTTCGCAAGAACGTATATCAGACGCAGACTTCATGAAAGTGCATATGATTTTATACAGGATGCCAAGCGTGAGGGAATATATCCTTATCACGAGGCACCTCAAAATCATGTCCAGGAGGCGCAGCGTCAGGTTTTCGATATCGTGGCATTGAATATAAATGAGTATGTACCTAAATTTTCAGATCAGGAAACGGCAAATAAGAAGCTCATCTTTAGTTTGGTAAAAGAAGCCTTGGAGTCCGACAGTAAAGCCTTGCAAAAAATCCTTACTGAAGCTGTCACATTGCCGAAGGACAAACAGGAGGAACTTGCCGAATTATTGGAGAAATCAAGTCTGGCAGAAATTACCACAGCAGTAAAGGAAATTAGTGATCGGTTAAGAACACTATATGAGATGAAGCTGCTGTTGCTAGATCCGGATATGCGTAAAATGGTACTAGAGCGGAAACATATTCAAAAAATAATAAAAAATAATACTTGGATATTCGGTGATGATTATACTTACGGTGTAGATGATGTCAATCTAAAGAATGTTTTGCGATCCCATCTCAAGCAATTAGGAAGGGAAGACTTTGAAGACGTAATTTCTGCAGAGGATAATCCGGCTTTAAATGATATTCCCGATTTTTGTTTGTTTAAGAAATTCCCAAGGGGAAGGGCTGGCTTTTATGAAAACCTAGTCATTGAAATCAAACGTCCATCTAAGCATTCAGGCATGGACGAGCTTGAACAGGTAAAAAGATATGCGAGGTCAATTTCTACAGATGGAAGATTTGACAGTTCAAGAACCGATTGGACTGTTGTATTGCTGGTTACAGAAATGACCGAAGATCTGGAATTTGAATATCATCAAGAAGGGCGACCCAGAGGCGAAATTCTTCGTAAAAAGAATTTGACAGTAATGGTCATGAAATGGATTGATATATTGACAGATGTTGAAGCAAGGCATGAATTCTTAAAAACAATGCTTAATTACGAGGTTACTAATGATGAGGAGGGCATTAAACTTCTCAAAGAAAAGTATGCTGCATATCTTCCAGCCCAGCTATCACTAGAACCAGGAGAAGACAAGGAAATACAATCGGATCAAAACGCTATAGTACGTAAAGCTGTTAGCTAATTCTTGAGTATAATCAACATAAGAATAAATTCGACTGAATAATAATTTATCAACAGAGGGTAATAAGAACCAAATGACAAGCATCATTCAACGGCAGGAACTACAGAATAAAATATGGAAAATAGCCAACGATGTGCGTGGCTCTGTAGACGGATGGGATTTTAAACAGTTTGTGCTGGGGACACTGTTCTACCGGTTCATTAGCGAGCACTTTACCAGTTACATTGAAGGCGGCGATGACAGCGTTGACTATGCAGGCATGCAGGACAGTGTAATTACACCGGAAATAAAGGACGACGCTATCAAAACTAAAGGGTATTTTATATACCCCAGTCAGCTTTTTGTAAATGTTGCCAAAACGGCCAATACCAATCCCAATCTTAACACAGAACTCAAAGCCATTTTTGACGCTATTGAAAGCTCGGCAAATGGTTACCCGTCCGAAGAAGATATAAAAGGATTGTTTGCAGACTTTGACACCACCAGTACGAGGCTTGGCAATACAGTAGCAGACAAAAATGACAGATTAGCCAAGGTAATAAAGGGTGTGGCAGACTTGAACTTCGGCAGTTTTGAAGAAAGCCAGATAGACCTTTTCGGCGATGCTTATGAATTCCTGATCTCCAATTATGCAGCTAATGCCGGTAAGTCGGGGGGGGAGTTCTTTACACCGCAGCACGTATCCAAGCTTATTGCGCAGCTTGCCATGCATAAACAAACCAATGTAAATAAAATATATGATCCTGCAGCGGGTTCGGGTTCATTACTGCTGCAGGCAAAAAAACACTTCGATAACCATATTATTGAAGAAGGTTTCTTTGGGCAGGAGATAAACCATACTACCTATAACCTTGCCCGTATGAATATGTTCCTACACAACATCAACTACGACAAGTTTCATATCGCCTTGGGTAATACGCTTACAGACCCTCACTTTGGCGATGAGAAACCATTTGATGCCATTGTATCAAACCCACCTTACTCGGTAAACTGGATAGGCTCTGATGACCCCACGCTGATAAACGACGACCGCTTTGCACCTGCTGGTGTGTTGGCGCCTAAATCAAAGGCTGATTTTGCTTTTGTACTACATGCCCTTAGTTACCTATCGGGCAAAGGCAGGGCTGCTATCGTCTGTTTCCCCGGCATCTTTTACCGTGGCGGTGCCGAGCAGAAGATAAGGAAGTATCTGGTTGATAATAACTTTGTAGAGACCGTAATTGCTTTGGCTCCGAATCTATTCTATGGCACTTCCATAGCTGTAAACATCCTGGTGCTTTCAAAGCACAAGACCGATACCAAAACCCAGTTTATAGATGCCAGTGGCGAAGATTTTTTTAAGAAAGCGACAAATAATAATGTGCTGACAGATAATGATGATGAAAATAATCCCGGTCATATACAGAAGATAATGAAGCTATTTGATAGCAAAGAAGATGTGGCGCATGTGGCTGTTTCCATAGACAACAATAAGATAGCGGAAAATGATTATAACTTATCCGTTAGCTCTTATATAGCAGCTAAAGACACGCGTGAAAAGTTTGACATAGCAGAGTTGAATGAAGAGATCTCTAAAACGGTGGAAAAAATAAATACACTTCGCGCCGATATTGATAAAATAATAAAAGAGATCGAAGCATGAGTTATTTAGAAAAATTATTGGAAGGTGTTGAGGTGGAATGGAAACCCTTGGGTAAGGCCCTTGTTCGTACGAAAGGGACAAGTATTACTGCAGGTCAAATGAAAGAGATGCACAAGGTTGGTGGTCCTTTAAAAATATTTGCAGGAGGAAAAACCGTGGCATTTGTTGATTATGACGATATTCCTCTTAAAGACATAAACAGAGAGCCTTCAATAATCGTAAAATCACGAGGAGTTATAGAATTTGAATATTATGATAAGCCCTTCTCTCATAAAAATGAGATGTGGTCTTACCATTCTACTGATGAAAGTCTCGACATCAAGTTTGTTTATTATTATTTGAAAATTCAACAGCCTTATTTTCAGAATATTGCTGGTAGAATGCAAATGCCTCAGATTGCAACTCCTGATACTGATAAGTTCCTTGTCCCCATACCCTGCCCAAGTAACCCGAAAAAATCACTCGAAATCCAAAAAAAAATCGTTCGTATCTTAGATAGTTTTACGGAGCTTACAGCGGAGCTTACAGCGGAGCTTACAGCGGAGCTTACAGCGCGTAAGCAGCAGTACGAGTATTATCGTGAGGAGTTGCTACGTTTTGATGAGGGGGAGGTTCCACACTTACCTATGGGGGATGATAACGTCGGAGTGTTTCAAAGAGGCAAACGATTTGTAAAAGATGATATGATCTCGGCGGGCGTTCCATGCATACATTATGGTGAGATGTACACTCATTATGGCACCTGGGCTGATAAAAGCAAGTCATTCCTGAGCGAAGAACTGGTTGAGAGAAAAAATTTGCGAGTTGCCGAGAAAGGAGATGTTGTTATCGTTGCAGCGGGCGAAACAATTGAAGATATTGGCAAGGGAACTGCCTGGTTAGGCGATAAAGGTGTTATAATTCACGATGCTTGTTTTTCTTATAAAAGTTCAGTAAACCCTAAGTACGTAGCTTATTTTACACGCACTAAACAGTTCCACGATCAGATAAAAAGACATATTTCTTCCGGTAAAATTTCGGCTATTAATGCAACAGGCTTAGGCAAAGTGTTAATCCCAATCCCATCACCAGAAGAACAAACCCGTATAGTTTCCATCTTAGACAAATTTGATGTGCTCACCACCTCCATCAGCGCAGGCCTGCCAAAAGAGATAGAACTCAGAAAAAAGCAGTACGAATACTACCGGGATTTGCTATTGACATTCCCAAAACATAATTTAATGGAGTAGTATGGGACAGTCTTTAACAGAAATAGCACAATCCCTCGTAGATGCCAATAAGAAAGTACAGTTGATCTATGCTTTTAATGGATCAGGTAAAACACGGCTTTCACGTGAATTCAAGGAGTTGATAGCTCCTAAAAATCCTGAAACTGAAGAACTGGAAACAAAGATCAAAGTAATGTACTACAATGCATTCACCGAAGATTTGTTTTATTGGGATAATGATTTGGATAACGACACCGATAGAAAGTTGAAAATCCAACCCAATGGTTATACAAATTGGATACTATTAGAACAAGGGCAAGAACCCAACATAACAAAACATTTTCAACGGTATACAAACGACAAATTAACGCCTAAGTTTAATGAAGAATACGCCATTAAAGACAAGAATAATAGTGATGTAATTATTCCCGCCTATTCTGAAGTTCGCTTTTCATTTGAACGTGGAAATAATGAGCCGTCTGAATTTATTAAAATTTCAAAGGGCGAAGAAAGTTGCTTTGTCTGGAGTGTTTTTTACAGCTTGTTAGAGCAAACGATCAACGTGTTAAATGTGGCAGAAGAAGCCGAAAGAGAAACAGAGCAGTTTAATGATTTGCTATATGTATTTATTGATGATCCGGTAAGTTCGTTAGATGATACACATCTAATCGAATTAGCTGTAAATATTGCTGAGCTGATTAAATCGAGCGAATCTGACCTGAAATTTATAATTACAACACACAATCCCTTATTCTATAATATACTGTTCAACGAATTTAATAACACTGATCCACGTTATAGTTACAGGCCAAAACAATGCATAAAGAGACGTTTGGAGAAATTGGACGATGGTACTTTTGACCTTCATATTCAGCCAAAAGACTCACCTTTTGCTTATCATCTTTTTCTTTTGAATGAACTTGAGAAGGTTGCACAATCGGGCCATATTCAAAAGTATCATTTCAATTTGCTACGCAATATTTTAGAAAAAACATCAACTTTCTTAGGGTATGTAGAGTGGAAGGAACTTTTACCCAATGAAGCAGAAGGTTCCCGGGAAGGTTATTATAATAGGATTATTAATTTGTCCAGTCATAGTAAATTCTCTGGTGAGGAAGTTTCCCCTTTATCACCCCAAGAGAAAGATGTGCTGAAACACTTGGTAAGAGAAATTACCAAGAAATACAATTTCAAATCAAATAGCAGTCAAACTGTACCTGAAGAAAATGCCACAGTATAATACTATAGCCGAATCAAACAATTTCATAGTACTGGAGCAGTACACCAAGCACTCCATTGCAAATGAAGCACCTGTTGCTTATCAAACAGAGTCGGCGCTTGAGCGGGAATTTATTCATGACCTGGTCAATCAAGGTTATGAACATGCCTCTAACCTTACTACCAGCGAGGCACTGCTAGCTAATGCAAGAATACAACTTCAGGCTCTGAATGACATGGTGTTTACCGATGGTGAATGGGCCCGCTATGTGGAGGAGTACCTGGATAAACCCAGCGACAACCTTGTGGAGAAAACAAGGAAGATACATGACAACCACATCTATGATTTTGTTTTTGACGATGGCCATATTCAAAACATCTACCTGGCAGATAAAAAGAATATTGCCCGCAACAAGGTGCAGGTGATCTCACAATTTGAACAAAAAGGAACCCACGCAAACCGTTACGACGTCACCATATTGGTCAATGGTTTGCCCCTGGTACAGGTAGAACTAAAGAAGCGTGGGGTTGCTATTCGCGAGGCATTCAACCAGGTACATCGCTATAGTAAGGAGAGCTTTAACAGCAAAAACTCGCTCTTCAAGTATGTTCAGATATTTGTGATCTCTAACGGTACCGACAGCCGCTATTTTGCAAACACGGTAGAGCGCAATAAGAACAGCTTTGACTTTACTATGAACTGGGCGAAGTTTGACAATACGCCCATAAAAGACCTGAAAGACTTTACGGCTACCTTTTTTCAGAAGAATACCCTTTTAAAAGTATTGCTTACATATTCGGTCTTCGATGTCAGCGATACACTGCTTATTATGAGACCCTATCAAATAGCAGCAACAGAGCGGATACTATGGAAGATCGAGAGTTCGCATCTGGCCAAAAAATGGTCTACACCCGAATGCGGCGGTTATATCTGGCATACCACCGGCTCAGGCAAAACGCTTACCAGCTTTAAGGCTGCCAGACTAGCAACACAACTTGAATTCATTGATAAGGTATTCTTTGTAGTAGACCGTAAGGACCTCGACTTTCAAACGATGAAAGAATACCAACGATTCTCACCGGACAGTGTTAATGGGTCGGATAATACGGCAGGGTTAAAGAGAAATATTGAAAAGGATGACAATAAGATTATCGTCACTACCATTCAGAAGCTAAATAACCTGATGAAAAGTGAGGGCGACCTGGCCATCTATCAAAAGCAGGTCGTATTCATCTTCGATGAAGCGCATCGCTCTCAGTTTGGCGAAGCGCAAAAGAATCTGAAGAAGAAGTTTAAAAAGTTCTGTCAGTTCGGCTTTACCGGAACACCTATATTTCCTCAGAATGCATTAGGCTCAGAAACCACTGCAGGCGTATTCGGGCGCGAATTGCACTCCTATGTCATTACGGACGCTATTAGGGATGAAAAGGTACTAAAGTTCAAAGTAGATTATAATGATGTACGGCCGCAGTTTAAAGGGATAGAAAAAGAGCAAGACGAAAAGAAACTAAGTGCAGCAGAAAACAAAAAAGCTTTTCTGCATCCTGCCCGTATCAAGGAAATATCTCAATACATTTTAGAGAATTTCCGAATAAAGACACATAGAAACCAAGGAAGCAACAGAGGCTTCAATGCCATGTTTGCAGTGAGTAGCGTTGATGCTGCCAAAAGTTATTATGAGGAATTGAAACGCTCACAAAAAGACAGCGACAAACCGCTAAGAATTGCAACTATTTTTTCCTTTGCGGCCAACGAAGAGCAAAATGCAGTAGGTGAGATAGTGGATGAAACTTTTGAGCCCGCTGCAATGGACAGCACTGCAAAAGAGTTTTTGACCATGGCCATCAACGACTACAACAGCATGTTCAAAACAAGCTATGGCGTTGAGAGTAAAGAGTTTCAAAACTACTATCGCGACCTTGCCAAACGGGTGAAGAACAAAGAGGTTGATCTTATTATAGTGGTCGGCATGTTCCTTACCGGTTTTGATGCGCCCACGCTCAATACGCTGTTTGTAGATAAGAACCTGCGTTATCATGGGTTGATACAGGCCTTTTCTCGAACCAACCGTATTTACGATGCAACAAAAACCTTTGGCAATATCGTAACTTTCAGAGACCTGGAGCAGGCAACTATTGAAGCTATTACCCTGTTTGGCGATAGCAGCACTGCCAATGTCGTGCTTGAAAAGAGCTATAAAGAATACCTTGAAGGCTTTACCGATGCTGCTACAGGGGAAGCCCGCAGAGGGTATATCGAGGTAGTAAACGAATTGAATAAGAAGTTTCCTAACCCCGATGAAATAGTAAAAGAAAAAGATAAAAAGGATTTTGCGAAGCTATTTGGGGAGTACTTGCGTATAGAAAATATACTACAGAACTACGATGAGTTTACACATCTTAAAGCAATTCAGGGATTGGACTTAGCGGATGCAGAAGCTGTAAAAGCTTTCAGAGAAACATATTTTGTAACAGATGACGATATAGCTGCCATGCAGCATTTAAAGGTGCTGCCTGAACGCACCGTACAGGATTACCGCTCTACCTACAACGATATACGAGACTGGATAAGGCGCGAAAAGAGTGGTAAAGAAGCAGGTGAATCAACGATTGATTGGGATGATGTCGTCTTTGAAATAGACCTTCTTAAATCACAGGAAATTAATCTTGACTATATTCTTGAACTGATATTTGAGCATAATAAAAAGACTAAGGATAAAGTTGCGTTAGTAGAAGAGATTCGCCGTGTTATCCGCGCGAGCATTGGCAATAGAGCAAAGGAAAGCTTAATAGTTGATTTTATTAATGAAACAGACCTTGACAAGATTAAAGACAAGGCGAATATTATAGATTCATTCTTCGCCTATGCTCAGGACAAACAGAAAGTAGAAGCTTCAGAGCTAATTGCAGATGAAAATCTGAATGAGGAAGCAGCAAAGCGTTATATAGCGGCTTCGTTGAAGCGTGAATATGCCAGTGAGAACGGCACTGAGCTCAACGCCCTGTTACCTAAAATGAGTCCTTTAAACCCGCATTATCTGACTAAGAAACAAAGCGTCTTTCAGAAGATCAGCACCTTCATTGACAAATTCAAAGGCGTTGGCGGACAACTATAATATGCCTTTACTCCAGTTGTAAGCTTATAGTTTTAAACAACTGAATGATCTCGTCTGCGCTCTTTGCAAAATCCGCTTTGGCTTTTAAAGGATTCTCGCGGATGAACTTAAAAACAGATTGATTCAGTTCTATCTTTTTGTTTCGTCTGATATTAGGGTCAGCTATGTTTTTTAAGAGATCAAATTGCTTTTTAAATCTGGTTGGATAATACTCCTCGATATTGGATTTACTTAAAGCGATAAAATTATTGGCAGGCAGCTTTGTGAACTTTGCCTTTAGTTGCTTAATTGCATCCATTCCTGCTTTGTCACCATCAGCAATTACCCAGGTCCTGTCTTGGTAAATTGCGTTACCATTTAAATACACAATTAGCCTCAGAAAGTCGCTCATTCTACCTTTTATGTCATCAGCACCTCCTGCGGCTATCGTTTTTACCTTGTCAAGAAGCTCAGGGAAGAATTGAGGTATGATTAGGTCTTTGACCAATTGTTCGGCGGACGACTCCTCGAATATGATGTATGACTTATACAGGTCAAAGTCAAGCAACTCATAGCCTAAACGCTCTAATATTCGCAGGCGACTTTCAGGTGTATTTTCAACTAAACTAACTTCGGACGTAGGTAGTTGAATTCCCTCCCGACTTTTGACCATCTTCCAATCTGTAAAGAATATCAGTGCTTCCGGAATTGTAGCAAGGTGCTTCAACACAATATTTGAATGCGTCGAAATAATGAATTGATTTGTGCCAGACTTCCGAACTATCAGATCGAGCAGCTTTTTAAGCGCTTGTGGATGTATATCATTTTCTAACTCTTCTATGATGAACAATTTGTTGTTCTCGGTGAGAAGAATAGATAGTAGCCCTAACACATTGGCTACGCCCTCACCCATATTTTCAAGGTATATTGGGTCAACTCCGGTGGAGTAGAATCCAATTTTATCCTGGCTGGTATTATCATCTGCGTGTACATTGCCGATGTCGAAACCGAGAATATCTCTGCATAATTTGATGTACTGCTCATATTGAGGATGAGAAGGATTGGTGAGCTTTTGAATCTTCCTGGGAAGATTCTTAAAATCATCATCTACACTATAAACCCCTTGCTTGCCGGCCTGCGAGGAATAGTATGAGGTCTTTCTCTTAGACAAAAATGGATAAATGAAATTATTTTGGTCCTCGGAATCTGCAAAACCCTCAAATGAAAAGAAGTCATTCTTCCCATCATCCTCTCTTGGAGTAGCATAGATGTCATCATCGGTTACAACATCACATACATCCGTATTTACAATCAAGAGGTCGTCCGCCTTCTGCCCGTTGTAAATGCTTAAAAACACATCAATCTCTTCTTTGTGTGGAATAGCTCTATTCTCTTGCGTACGAAACAGCCTGATATCATGCGGACTCACGCTGGCAAGTTTATAGTGCACCCTACCTTTATCGAAGGTCTTTCTGATATCATTCTTTTGCAGCTGGCTCATTCCCCTTTGTAGCCTGTACAAGACCTTCAGTATCGTGCTCTTCCCGGAGTTATTATTTCCTGTTATCAGATTCATAGCTGGCGACAGTTCTATATCTGTTGCAGCGTAGCTTCTGATATTCCTTATGCTGATGGATTTGATGTACATTCTATTAGTTTGCTGAAAAGCTGCAAAATATAACATTCCTGCCCACATATACAAGAGTTAAAATACCGTATTCTATTCAGGATCAAAGCAGTAAATTTATGGTTATGCAAAGTTGGATTTACAAATGCTTAGTGGTCTTTTTGCTAGCCATAGCGGGTTGTGCATCTGTTTCTCAGTTCGACCAGCATGCATATGTACAGGTTACATCCCTGAAGGTTGATGCTTTAAATGTCATGTCATCGGCTACGGATAGCTATGCGCAGCATGAGGCTGAAGTACGTGCTATTAACACGATGCTTGATAGAGCATACGAATACGAACGAAACCGACCGAATAACACTATAACGCTCCAGCTTTGGGATAAACTGCGTGATACCAATGGCCATCTGTACGGCGGCTTTGTTAGGCGCTGGCGTAATGAGGGTACACTCCGACCGGCATTTGTAAGGGAAAGCGGCAAGCAGGTGGGTGAGTCCTTTGATATTATAGCACAGCTGGAAAGCAAAAAGATAAAACCTAAACAAATCCCAAAATAGACAAGCCATGGCAACTGCAAACTTTGAAGAAATATTTGTGACGCTGAAGGATGGCGTAGCGATCCTGGCCAAAGAAACTGTAACGGAATGTGCCAAGCAAGCAACCGCGGAAGGCCAAAAGGCTTTGACTGCCATGAAGAGCGACTTGCAGCGCTGGTATGCAGATGTAACTCTCGGCGAGCTGGGCAAAGATGACGTGGAATTTCTTATTTCAGGAAGGAAAGAGCTTACAGAAATGAAGGCCCTACTCCAGCTTGGAATAGCAAAAATACAGCTGGACAAATTCAAGTCCGGAATTATAAATCTAACTGTCAATAGTATCTGCAGAATAGTTTAAATGATAAAAGGTCACGCTAACCAACTTGAAAAACAAGGATACCCTCTGTACAGAAGAATATGAGGTAATTGATAACTTGCTATCACGCTAGCACATACATCGAATGCTATGAGAATTGATATTCATACCCACACGAAGAAAATCAAATCGGGTGACGCCCTAACGAGAAATGTCACGGCTGATCGATTCGGGGAAATAATTAAAAACACCGATGTGAAAATTCTTGCTGTGACTAATCATAACCATTTTGATCTTGGTCAATTTAATGAGTTGCAAGATAGTGTTTCTGGCAGCTGCCAATTATGGCCTGGCATTGAATTGGATATTATAGAACGCTCAAAAAGATCGCACCTGATTGTTATCGCAAATCCAAAAAAGATAGCTGAATTTGATAAACGTGTTCATACCATTGTAAATGGTTCCAATCCTGACACATTTACGATTTCATTAGTTGACACGGTTAGGGCATTCGACGACCTTGACTGCATTTATATAGCGCATTACTTTGTCAAGAAGCCCAGCCTAGACGATGAAGGGATAAATGTACTTACAGGGTTAGTTTCGAACCCTAAAAGAATATTGAAAGAAGCTACGAATCCGATTTCATGCGGGATATATATTAGTCACGGCCACAATTCAATTTATGGATCGGACGTCCAGAACTGAGACGATTACTGTACAGCATCGAAAGAGCTACCCGAACTAAGACTAGCTGTCGAAACTTTCGAACAGTTTTGTCTTCTTCTGGAAAAAGACGAGGCGACGATTGACACCTTGTTGAATAAAAAGATCAAGGAGACCATCGATCTAGCTCCGTTCGGCCCCGCTGAGCTCATACGCCTGGACATTTACAGCGACATCAATATATTGTTTGGATCAAAGGGAACCGGAAAGACTGCGATCCTGGAGGAACTTTCGAAATATTTTAATAGCAAAGGCCACAAAACATCGGTGTACAAATCAAATGATAGACACCTTAATGATGCATTTGACATAAAAGGGAGCGGCCTTAATTTGAATGTCTCTGATTTTGCAATTGAGGAATGCATGGAAGACATTGTATTGGTAAAAGAAGCAACAGAAGAAGAGGTTACTAGCTTGATTAAATACAAGCAACATTACTCTACTGAGGAAACGAATAAAATTGCCCAGAGACTTAAAATACGCGATATCCCCTTGGCCGATGAGACAAGCCCAGACCGTCAATTAGGTGCAGTCAAAGCGACATTGGATAAATTCAAAGAGTTCGAAAGGTATGTAACGGACAATACAGTATTAAGCGAGTATGTTGAGGCTGATATTGTCGCGGAACTGAGTAATGCATTATCAAAAACTATTTCCCATCTCGCAAAGGCCACGGAGGATTTATATTTTGACTCAAAAACAATTGCGTTTTTGAATAATATAATCAATGTTATTAATACTGAGATTTCCAAAAAGACTGGTCAACCTCCTAAGCCTACAAAGACTGGTTTTGCTACTTATGCAAGCAATAGAATAAAGATAGAAAGAGCGGTCAAAAGGATTTTAACAAACTTGCAAAAAGAAATAGAACCACAGATAGAAAGTGCAGGAAGTTTAGGTGTGAAAGGGATTTTGTATTGTCAGACTAACTTGAAAATTCAAAATGGATCAATCACCGATGCAAAGTATTCGCCGGTAAAAAATGTAAAAAAGAATCCGCAAAAAGAATTTGTTAGACATATCACCGCAATTTCTAAGCGTATATATGAAATTGACCTGTTTGCGAAGATCGCGGAACTCAATAGTACTGACGGCGTTGAAACAATTACGACAATTTCAGACCTGCTTCTGTTTTTTAAACATTTTGTCCTTGATGGTCAGGCGTATCAGCCATCGACCGGTGAATCTTCCATGATTTTATTGTACAAAGAACTCACCACTGAAAAGGATATATACCTTATTGATGAACCTGAAAAGAGTTTAGGTAATGACTATATCAGTGACGTGATTGTTCCGCTATTAAAGGAAAAGGCACTGCTCGGGAAAAAGGTTGTTATAGCCACCCACGATGCCAACATCGCTGTCCGTACATTGCCATACAATTCCGTGTACAGGCTACATGACGTCAATGTGTACTATACAATGACTGGCAACCCCTTTAGAAATACGCTAAAATGTATAAAGAGCTCCAGAACAGACTTGGACTGGAAAGAAATTAGTATGAAAACACTCGAAGGCGGTAAACAGGCCTTCGGCGAAAGAGGTAAAATCTATGGAAACTAAAAAAGCAATCATTCGTAGAGATACGACTAACACATTTTTAGTGTTGCACGGTGAAAGTGAGAATTACGAAATAATTCTCACTGAGGACAATCCCAATAACGTTAAAGGAGTATTCAATAAGCTTCTTAAAGAACTTAAAAAAGGACTCTTTCAATTCGAACTTGAAGACGAAAGTACTGACCTATACAATAATATTTGTAAGGAGTACCTTGCTCAATTGAATGTCGAGCTGAATACCGTTTTTGACGAGTTGGAGGACTATAATCTTATCGAGGCTTAGCATTGCAATTTTGCTATGCCTGAAACTCTCGGAGCTGTCATTCTTGCAAAGGGTTGACGAACTAATTGCAATGGCTAATAGAATTGAAAGTACGATTAAAAGAAGTTTCATTTGTGATTGATGTAATCACAGGGTGTATAAACTGAGATATGTCGGTCAAAACATACCTAAACATCGATAATGAAACTTATGGATAGTTGTGGTTCATCCTTTTAAGTTAGCTATCTGTTTGCTCACTCAAACTCCACATCCAATAACTCCTTCGGATGTACGCCTAATCCTTTTGCAATTTCTAAGAATGTTGTGAAAGCTAGATCCTTTTTACCATTTTCTATCATGCTTAGATTTCCTTTGGTTACGTCACACCTAGCCGCAACATCATCTTGACTAAGCTTTAGACTTTCGCGAATATTCTTGATGTGTTTTCCAACGATCTGTAGTCGTTTTCTATCCCTTGATTCTTTCATGATAGGGATAAAAACAGGAAATATTATTTGCAAAAGTGTTACAAGAACTTGTAACAAATAAAATTTTTGCATAGTTTTGTATAGGGCTTGTGCCCTTGATTATTAATTTTGCGATTCTTCAATAAAGACATTTGAAGCATTCGCTTTGAGTCTCGTCATAGAAACCTCGGAAATTTCAGTGCACACGAGATGATAAGTAGAATGCCCGCGTCAAGGCGCGGGCTCTCTTATTCGTGTGCGGCCTCCGAGGGCCTCTATGACGGTAAGTTGAGTTCCGCGCTCTTTTTATGCCCTTACTCTCAACTTCACTGATTCTATAGCTCTTCAAACGTATCAAGGATCGCAGTCATTGTGATTTCTTAACCTTTAAATACGTTTGCAATGCATGCAAGATCTCTATTCCTTTTTGCCCTGTCGCTAGGCTGCCTGTTGCTCCGGCCTTCCAGTCTCTCCGCAAAAGAACATTCATCTACCTCACAACCAAGTCGCGGGCTCATCGTTGAGAACAAAGGCCAGGTCACAAACCAATACGGCAACCCCAGAAATGATATTGACTTCCGGCTGGTAGGGAAGGGAGTGAACCTGTTTGTCGGCAGCGGCCATCTACATTATCAATGGTCTGCTGCCGCCGGTCACTCCGCTGAGCCCAACATAGCGGTTGGTATTTATCGAATGGATATGGTGCTCGAAGGCGCCAATTCCAATGCCGAAGCCATTACAGACAATCCTGCAAGCTTCTTTGAGCAGTATTATAGTAATAATGAAGCAGGTATCACCGCTCATTCTTTCCGAAAAGTTACCTACAAAAATATCTATCCGAATATCGACTGGGTATTGTACCTGAAAGACGGAAAGCCGGAATATGATTTTGTCATTCGGCCCGGCGGCAAAGCCTCGGATATTGTTATGTCTTACAGTGGTACAACTAGTCTTCGGTCAGATGACAATGGAAACCTGATCGCCACTACCCCTGCCGGTTATATAAAGGAACATGCACCCGTTGCGTTTCTGCAAGACGGGAAACGTGTTCCGGCAGCCTTTAGTGTGCATGATAATCGTGTTAGGTTCAACGTTGCACCATCCGAAGGCACACTGACGATTGATCCTGTTATTGATTGGGGCACCTACCTCGGCGGCACTTTGTACGATAATACAAATCAGGTCTCTGCTGATGATTCAGGAAATGTGTATGTAGCCGGCAGTACGGCCAGTACCGCTAATATCGCTACTACAGGTAGTCACCAGACAACTTATGGCGGTGGCACGGGCAATGCCAATTATCTTGGCGAAGCGTTCCTTGCCAAGTTCGATGCAACAGGCCAATGCCTTTGGGCTACTTATTATGGAGGCTCTGGCCTCGACCAGGGACATGGTGTAGCCATAGACACTGCGCACAACATCTACCTTTCCGGCTTCACCAATAGCGCCGCTGGCATTGCTACTACAGGTAGTTACCAACCTGCTATTGCAGGCGGGTATGATGCGTATCTTGCAAAGTTCACACCCGGCGGCACCAGGCTTTGGGGTACTTACTTTGGCGGTACGGGTAATGAGAATAGTGCGTTGGTTGCCCTTAGCTGCGACACCTTTGGTTATATCTATATTTCAGGGAGCACCAACAGCAGCTCCGGCATTGCAACTACAGGTGCTTACCAAACTGCCATCGCAGGCAGCAATGATGGATTCTTAGCTAAATTCGATAACACAGGCACACCTCAATGGTCTACCTATTTTGGCGGCTCATCAGCTGATGTAAACTTTAAGGTTGCCTGTGCACCGGATGGCAGCGTATATATTGGCGGGCAAACGCCTAGTACATCCAATATCGCCAGCACGGGGTCTTACCAATCTACATATGGTGGTGGCGCTAATGATGCCTACATTGCTAAGTTCGATGCCAGCGGACAGCGCCTTTGGTCTACGTACTTCGGTGGTTCTGTGTACGATCGCTTGACCTCCATTCTCCCGGACAATTATGGGAATATCTATATCGCCGGTATTACGAATAGCCCATCCGCTATCGCAACCACAGGGGCTTACCAAACGACGCATGGCGGGTCAGATGATCTGTTCCTCGCCAAGTTCAACAGTTCCGGCAATAGGATATGGTCAACTTATTACGGTTCAACAGGCGCTGAGAATATTGGTGGTTCCGGGCTGGCATTCGATGCTATGGATCGTATTTACATCTGTGGTAGAACCAACAGTTCGTCTAATATTGCAACAACAGGCAGTTTGCAGTCTACAATCGGCGGTTCCTATGATGGGCTGATCGCTAAATTCGACACAGCCGGTGCGCAAATATGGGGCTCCTATTTCGGCGGAGTCGATGTAGATAATATTTCCAGCATCTCCTCAAAGCAAAAAGGGTACGTGTTCATTGGTGGCGAAACAACCAGCGGCACCGGCATTGCTACTTCAGGCACACACCAAACCAGCTTTGGCGGCGGTAATGGTGATGCTTTCGTAATAAAGCTGATTGATTGTGACACACCTGCTGTTCCTGTTTCTATAACAGGCCCTATATCCGTATGTAAAGGACAAATGTATCAATACAGTACACCTGTCGTATCGGGCATCTCATCCTATACATGGACATTCCCAACCGGATGGACAGCTACAGGTGTTAACAACACCATTGATGTAACAGCAGGCGGTACCAGCGGCAACATTACCGTAACTGCCAATAATATGTGTACCGGCAGCAACCCGGCAATACTTGCTGTCACTGTCGAAGTATATGCAACTATTACACCGGCGGGGAAACAATCTTTCTGCGCGAGAGATAGCATCCTGTTAACTGCTAACTCAGGTGCGGGATTCACGTACAAATGGCTGAAAGATGGCGTTGAACTATCAGGTAAAACAAATAGCAGCTACTATGCAACGTCTGCGGGCAACTACGCTGTTGTCATATCCAATGGCAACTGTATAGATACCTCTGTTGCAGATACCGTTACCGTTAATCCTACGCCAGTCCCGACGATTACCTCCAACGGTAATGACCTAATTACTGAAAGCTATTATGTTACCTATCAGTGGAACTACGAAGGAAACGCCATTACCGCTGCAAATGGTAATTTATACAATGCCACACTGGACGGTCATTACACAGTTACCGTAACTGATACGAACGGATGTACCGGAACCTCAGCCATTTTTACAAAAGGATTTCCTGACAATATAAACGATGTCCGGTCAGGTCAAGAGATAGTTATCTACCCGAACCCTGCAATGGATCATATCACGATTGAGGGAGCGAAGGATTGTATTGCTGAGATCATCGCTTTAGATGGACGTGTGCTCTATTCCGGCAGTACAGAAAACAGCATAGCAGTTAAAGATTATCCACGCGGAATCTATATCGTCAAAATTCTGAAAGATGGGCTGCCCATGCATGTCCAGAAGTTAAACGTACAATAGTTCATTTTGAGGTAGCTCCGGCTACCTCACTTAAATAAAATGTTATGAGGTATATTCTATTAACCGTGTTGCTGTTGGCAGCCATGCTATTAAAAGCGCAGAATCAGGAGGCGATCTGGATGTTTGGAAATGCCAGCACCGTTGACTTTACGGGCACATTGCCTGTTGCAGGAAGCATGCCCAATTCCGGCGGTAATCCGCCCGCCTGGGGTTTTGACCAATCAGGAGCGGTTTGCGATGCTAGTAAGAACCTGCTGTTCTGGGTGAAGCTGCGTTACAGTAACAATCCAGGCGCTTCCAACTATCCAAATGTTTTTAGGGCAGACGGTACACCTATGGCCAACAGTAACCTGATGAGTGAAGTACAGGGAGGAGGTGTTCCGGTCATTGTGCCTTGGCCGGGGCAGCCGTCCAAGTATTTTGTTTTCTACATCAAATCAGGAGGGCTCAGATATAGTGTTGTGGATATGACCCTGGATGCCGGAAATGGTGCCGTTGATGCTTCCGCCAAAAATGTACTTGTAGGTAAAAATGCCCAACTGATTGAACAGAAGATGACGGCGGTCCTCGGCTGTAATGGTGTATGGCTTGTAGTAAGGTCCAGGAACGAAGGAAAATTCTATTCCTACCGGATTGGCGAAAGCGGTGTTGACGCAACCGGTGTAGAATCATTGATAGGGAACTTACCATTCAACCAATACGGTGGGCTTAACAGCTACTCAGGCGTAATCAAGTCATCGCCCGATGGGAGAAGATTAGTATCTGCTAATTGCATTGGCGTGCCGGGCAGCAGCCAGCCGCCGAAGGGTGGCTTAGAGATCTATGATGTCGAGCAATGCAGCGGGAAAATTACGAATGCCGTTCTTCTTGATACCGGTGCATACTACGGTGCCTGTTTCTCTCCGGATGGTACCAAACTATATGCTACCAGGATATTTGACAGGACTGTCTACCAGTTTGATCTGAGCCTGCCAACTAATGCAGCCATTATTGCTTCGAAAACATTTATTCTCGCCAATCCATTTTTCAGCTGGTATCCCGAAGAGTATATTCTCGGAGACCTCAAAAGAGGGTTGGATGGAAGAATATATCTTTCGAACAACGTGTGTACCAACAGTCCCTATACAAACGGTATGCATGTGATCACACAGCCTAATGTAGCGGGTACTGGCTGCAACCCGTTACTGAACACGATTATAACAGGAGGCGCGGGAGCCTGTACAGGACTGAATCTTCCTGCTGATATCATTTACTATGTCAAACAGGATACTTTAAGCGGTACCCGGTACGAACTTACTGCCTGCTTTATAGATTCGATTATCGCTACCGCTTCCGACGGGGGCTGTCACAAATGGTCTGATGGCATTTCCGGCAGAGAACGGGTATTTAAGACACCCGGAGAGTACACCTGCTTTTACCAGAATGGCAACTGCCAGATGATTGTAGATACTTATACGGTAAAGTTTACGCAGGTTCCGGAAGTCGCCGCTGCCGAATACAGCTGCATTAACCGTGGTATGGCTTACATTGCATTTGGCGGCGCAACGGGTGAAGCGCTTTCTTACTCGCTGAAAGATAATGCGGGGGTTACCTTAGCCCAGGGGCAATCCCGAGACAGAGACACACTGGGAGGCCTGCTGCCGGGTATCTATCGTTTACAGCTAATAACAAAAGAAGGGTGTGATACGACCTTTACCATTACAGTTAAAGCACTGCCCAAACCAGAGGCTGATTTCGAAATTGCAGAAACTGCCTGCGAGGGAAACCGAATAGATATCGAGAACCGGTCTGTCGCCCCCTGGGTGAAATGGTATTACTTCTATGATTCATCCGCAGCCAAAACGCCCGACATCGTATTCTATCATACCGGATTTCAGGATGTAACACAAGTCGTTCGGAACGTCGAAGGTTGTTATGACACACTGGTGAAGTCTATATTCATTCGTGATTTTCACGTTACCCTGGCTGCCGATCCTCCGGTCGTTCACAAAAATGAGTGGGTCACACTAACCTCCGATGCTGGAGAAGCTTTTAAGGTACGTTTCTGGAAGCCATTACTATCCGATAGCTCGGCGAAAACGCTTCGCCTGCAGCTTGATACAACCAAGGTATTTACGGTGTTTACAGAATCTGAATTTGGTTGCCGGGATAGCGCCAGTATTACAGTGAATGTCGAGCCATATGTGTTTTTCCCTTCGGCATTCACGCCTAACGGCGATGGTAAAAATGACCGGTTCAGGCCGGTCAGCGCGGGCGCGCCTATTTTTGTCACCTTTTTTTATATCTACAACAGGTGGGGACAGTTAGTTTATGGCGGCCAAGGCCCAGCCGCCCGTGACGGGTGGGACGGTACATTCAAGGGCATACCCTGTGATGTCGGAACCTACTACTATATGATACAGGTCGAGACGCCGCAAGGCGAAATCATCAAGCAGAATGGAGACGTTACACTACTAAAATAAGGGAGGCATTGCTTCCCTTACTTCTTCTATAGGCTCAAACGTCTGCTTTTTTCTTCCTTGACATCCAGTTCTTCACTTGTCGCACCTGTATTATAGTCCTCTGTCTTATCGTCCCGATTACATTCCGCCAGGATTGTCTGGATGTCACCCTTGATCCTGTAATAGTTGGCCATCACCTCGTCATTCGTAAGGCTGCTGCGCGCCATAGGGATATCCTCATAAGTCTGTTCAGATTCTTTGATGCGTTCATGATCGTTAATAACGTCGGCATGAAACATTTTAAGATCAATGCGCTCATCCGGATTATCCGCGACAATCCCGACAAAGCTCCCAGAAGACAAAGACGAAATCGTGGAAGCGGGGATGGCACTGTCCAACTGCGTGGATCGGCTAAGGGATGTGTCTGAACTATTGACAGACATACTTCTGCGTTCCTGGATGATCTTGCCAAACCGCTCAGACAGTTGTTTGGCGGTTTCTCCGGTAGCTTGCCCGCTGATAATATTGCCCGTGATGTTCATAATCACATCTGCCTGTTCCCGCCCGTAGTCCTTCTTTAGTTGCGAATAGTCCTGCACCGCCAGCGTTGCAGCAACTTTATTCGAGCGGGCTGTGGCAATGAGGCTGTCCATCCCATTGAAGTAAATAGTGGGGAACTCATCAAAAATCAGGCTGCATTTGATCTGGTCTTTCCTGTTTACCTGCTTTACGACACGGGAGATATATAAAGACAGAACGGCACCATATATCTGGAGCTTCTGCGGGTTATTCCCCATAGACACGATTTTGGGGTCTGCTGGATTGTTGATGTCCAGGGTAAAGTCGTTCCCGGATAATACATAATAGAGTTGCGGCGAAGACAGTCGGGCCATGCTGATCTTCGCGCTGGCAATTTGTCCCTCCAGTTGCTCCATCGCATCATTCTCATAAGCCGAGACAAAGGGATTTACCAATACCTCGATCTCCGGCTCTGCCATAAGTACGGGGAAAAGCTTTTTATATTCTACCTGCATCAATTCAATTACGTGAGGTAGTGTGCAATAGATACCATCCTTGTATTTCCTCAGGTACCAGATAATCGCGGTAACGAAGTTGATAGGAGATTCTACAAAAAAGTCGCCCTGCTTCTTGACCCATTCCCGGTTCAGTCCAAGCATGATGGTCCGCGAGGCCTCCGTTGCATCGCTGATATCCTGCATACCAGCAGGATCTAGGGGATTGCAGCGATGCGAACACTTCAAATCGTCAAAATTGATGACATAGAACTTCGGCGGTACCGGATAGCAGCCTCTCGATTGTAATAGCTGATTATAGGCGATCGTCGTCAAATCCGGATACTTAAAGTCGTATAGGAACATAGTAAATCCTTTTTCGATTTGTTGCGTCAAGACGTTCCTAATGATAAAGTATGATTTCCCGGACCCGGGATTACCGATAACCAACAGTCCGCGGAACGGGTTAATGATATTGATCCAGCTCTTCCTGACCTTGCTTTTCAAGTTATAACATGCGGGCAGATTGATAGAAAATTCATTCGTGATTTTTCGCTCTTCCTGTGGAAAGGTCTCATTCAATGAATTGAAAACGTCACTGGAGAGCTTCTGAGTAATGAGCCGCGACAGTCTTGTTCCTCCGGCCAATATCATTAGGAACCCCAGAACGGACAGGCCCAAAATCGTCGTTTGGAATGAGTCTAAGTTTTGGATGGGAAGCAGTGGTCCTGCAAAGTAGATCACCAGGCCAAAGGCGACAAGCGCCAGATTTGATCGGACGCTGATCTGTTCATCTTTTCGGCCTTTGGTGCCGATGAGAGAAATACCTAACAGAATAATCGGTGATACTTGGAGGGCATAATCGCCGGAGAACACAGGTGATTGGAGCAGGTTATTAATAATTCTGTCCGCAATTACCACAGTTAGTCCTGCATGTTCGAAAATCAGATGGCAGGTGAAGTACAAGTATACTATAAGCATGACGATGCCGATCAGCCTGGTGAGGTCCAGTATCTTCCGCAAGGCCTGCTCATTCTCTCCGGTTTGATGTGCCATATTGTATCAATTATTATTATGTCTGCGTTTTTTCTTTTTCCTTTTTCTAGGGCTTAACTCAAAAGGCATATCTTCTTGCAGCCCTGGTTCGGTCAAAATCTGTAGGGAAAATTGCATGGGAGAAGTCAGTTCGAAGCCGTCCGCCAGGTTTGCATTTTCGTTTTTGACAGCTTTGTTTAACGGCTGCGCAGATTGTGAATTTGCCTCGAACGTTCGCTGTAGACCAACAGGAGAGAAATCCTTCCCGAGATGACTACCGTTGAAAACACATCTGTTTCTGTGGTCGACATAGGTTACGCCATAAGTCCTGCCGGCCTCGTTGGTACGTGTTAAAACATCTATATTCCTGGCGGCCAAGGCGCGTGAAAACGCCGTCCATGAGCTTATACTACTATCATTAAGAACCATTTTAATTTCCTCAGCAAGCGCTCCCTTATGGCGCTTTCTCAGTACCTCGTTTACAGCAAATCTTTTGCGAAGCGTCCGCATAATTGGGCTACCCGGGAGACTGCTTCCTTTAATTGGTACGCCAAGTCCCAGTCCGTTTTTATCCAGTATACGGTATTGTATTCCGTCTGTTGATCTGAGGTAGCTTCCCTCAAGGCCCGTTTCCGCATGCACGTTAAAGGCTCTGAGCACAGCGTTGAGTTCCGGTATCGAGCAGTATTTGTACTGCTTGCAAACAAAAGAAACGACTTTTGCGATCGCATCTTTTGTTCCTTCGATCCCATAAGCCGCCGGTCGGGGCTTTCCAATATCGGCAGATTGCTTTGCGTTTTCCTGGGTCCCGGCTACGCTTAAACCAAAATCCTTTTCCAGCTGTTTTCGTGCCGGTTCCGACAGCAGGCGGCCGATATTGTGTGTGTTGATACGCGTGCCATCCTGCTGTACCAGTGAAGTCACAATATGTATATGCGGGTGCCCGGCGTCCTTGTGTTCATATACCAGGAATGGCTGCTCACCGAAGCCAATCTTTTCCATATAACTGGTAGCAATGGTGTGTAACAGGTCTGCGTCAAGACGATCATTTACATGGAAATTCAGCGAAATATGCAGCGTGTTTGTTTTTGCTCTGGGGTTAGCCTGATTGAGCAGCCTGAACCTGTTTAGCTTGTTTTGGAAATTCAGATGTTCGATCTCGCATAGAAACTTGTTAGCCAAAATGAGTTCGGCTTTTCCCTGTTCCACTTTCCGCTCATTGTAGCTAAGTACATCACGGACACATTTACTGTGATGAATTATTGCAACCATTTAACAGCCATTTTTGATATAGCCTCCAATAGAACTTCCACTTTTTCGCCTACTGTTTTGTACTGTTCCGCAGCGCGCATTGCATTGAAAACTCTTTGGCCATCTGTATCGGAAATATGAAAGCGATGGGTGATTTGGTTGATATTAATACCAATTGAACGCAACTCCTTTCTAATACTCGCCAGTTCCTCCATAACTGCATTCATCGAGTCGTCACGGTTGATAACCGTGATTTTTTCCTGAGATAATATTCTCCTTGCCACCTCACCGACAGATGAGCAGTTTGAATTATCATGTAGCTTTTCCAGCTTATCAAACAATGCTTCTGTGATTCGAAATGATATCAACCTGGTCAATAACTTCTCTCTAGATATTGCCTTGTTCCTGCCCATGGATGTTCAGTTTTCAGGTAATGGGAAAGCGCAAGTTCCGCGGCGCTTTAGTCCCTTATGAGCCGGTCGAAGAAGGGCAAGATTATTTTTGTAGACAAAAATACATCTTGCCACACACGCCAACCGTGGGTTGCTGCCCATTCCTCGTTTTGCTAATACTGCTGTTTGTTGGACTCCAGCATGTCTTTTATATCGTCTCCGGAGTAATATATCAAACCGCCGACTCGGGTAAACGGAAGCTTGCCACTGATGCGAAGGCTAAGTAATTTCCCTCTGGATATATTCAGCAGCTTTTGAACTTCTGATGATTTCATCCACTTTTTTGTTATGCCTGTATGTTCCTGTTGCTGGAGGAGGTTCCGAATTTCCTGAAATAATTGCGCCTTAAACGCCGCCAGATCATCTTTGGTTAATAATTGTGCGGGTAGATTTCCTTCGCGCCACTGCCTTAAACTCACTGCTTCGCTCATACAAATTGTATTTAGGTTTTGAGCAAATGTGATAGATCCAGTTTGGATTATCTTCCAACTTGGTAGGTAAGATGCTGGATTTTTTTTAAAAACAGTGGGTGCTTAATAGTTTAAGGTGGCGATTTACCATACTACTATTGCCCACCATATTACAATCCGGCTTACATTTTCTGCACCATCGGACCTTCCGAAGTCTGGTATACCGCTGCGGGTAAATTTTATTCGAACTTTTTATTACACAAAAAAGCGTCGCAGCTTCTGCGACGCTTGTGATCAGTGCGGATGCCGTCCGTACAAATTTCGAACTGAATTATCCCAGATTAAAGATTTTCGCTTTTAAGTAATTCGTTGGTTGTCTTAGGCCAAACTTTGCCCTATCTGTAAGTGGGTGCTCAATACAACCCTGTTCCACATATTTATGGTAATAACTGCTGTTATAATATCTGCAATTTGCGCCTCGTTAAAGAATTGTAAGGCGTTTGTGTAAGTGTTGTCTGATAACCCAATTTGATGGATTAACGTTATTTCTTCCGTTATGGCCAAGACTGTTTTTTCCTCCTCAGTAAAGATGTCTCCAGCTTCCCTCCAGGCCGTCAATAAAAATATTCGTTGATTTGTTTCACCGCTTTTTATCGCGTCTTGCGTATGAATGTTGATACAAAACGCACAACCATTGATTTGTGAAGCACGGATTTTGATAAGCTCCTTTGTTGTCTTCGATAATGAATTCTGAGAAAGATAGGTCTCTAAACCAACCATTGCTTTTAGAGCATTTGGGGCGACTGTTTTAATGTTAAATCGTTGTTGCATTGTTTATTCATTTATTGTTCAATGCAAAACTGAAAAATGAAAACAACGCAAATCTTAAGCTAGTTTAAGAAATGCGTTTCTTACGTATTTCACTTAAATATTCGGGGGTAAATCCCAAAAACGAAGCGAGTAAATATTGGGGAATACGTTGAGCAAATTCGGGATATCTACTAATTGATTGAAAGTAAAATTCTTCTTTAGAAAGAGAAAACAGATATTTGACACGCATTTGAGCAGCTGCATAAGCCCGCTGGTAAACAAAACGGAAATAGCGTTCCATTGTTGGAAATGCCTTTAACAGACTTTCCTGCCTGTCTCGCGTGATATACAGTATCTTAGACTTTTCTACAGCTTGAATATAGAATTCTGAAGAGATTTTATGTTCGTAAGCGATATTGTCTGTCATCCACCAAGTTTCTATGGCAAATTCAGTGGTCTGTTCAATACCTTTTTCGTTGATGTAAAACTTCCGTAGTAAACCTTCCAATACAAAATAGTGATGTCTGCATATTTGTCCTTCCTCTAATAAGTTCTCTTTCTTGGCCACATTTCTGACATCGAAGAATTTTTGAATTTCATCAAATTCATCATCAGAAATCTGTACGAATTTTTCGATATGCTTTTTGAAATGGTTCAACATCTGGTCTTTCGAATATCGGCTTTAAGATTGCAGGTAGTGCTTAAATATACACACATTTAACATGGGGCTATGCGACAAAAAACGGCAGAATCTTTGAAAAGTAGATTCGGGAATTATCGAATTGGAGGTAATAGTACACCGTTCCGATAGCTAACGCGCGGAAGCAATCCGCTTTTCCGTATTCATGACACTTGCATTTTTCAAATGGATGTTCAAGGGTGACACAAGCTTATAAGGCCTGTTAAAAGCCTCTTGAGAAACTTTAAAATAGGTAGAAAGCTCTCTGATGATTTCCTTCGAAAAGCCTTTTTTATAATTAAGGATGTCTGATATCAGCCCTTTGCTGACATTTAATATCTCCACCAGATCCTTTGCTTTCATTCCACGCTCTGCCATTAATGACTTTAGCAGAGAGACAGGATCGACTTCGTGAAAGGTATTATGCTCCTCATCCCATGTATGGATAAGCAGCGTCAGCAACTCAATTTCGTCATTCTGAGCACTGTTTTTTTTATCCAGGCTACAAAGGTCTTCTAAAATATTGCAGTACTGGTTATACTGCTTTTTGGTTTTGATAATTCTATATTTCAACTCTTCCATAGTACTCATATTTATTATTCCTAGTAAACAGATATCGTATACTGCTTTCCCTGGTTACATAACCGGTTGTATTGAGCATGTGTTCCGATCCAACAAACAAATAGATGTACCTGCCTGTCTCCAAAAGCATACTTACATATCACCCGATAATTGTTGCCTCCAATATCAAAAACAACTCTTTCCGTCCCGTTGCCTAACAGGTCCGCAGAGCCAAAACTGTTTTGAATATCTTCAGGGCGCTCCCAGTCTGCATACTTCAGCACGTTTAACCAAATTTCCAGCGACGCCCGGCTTCGAGCGTTTGCGGCGCCATAAGCCTCAATCGTTTGCTTTTTAATAAGGTGCACTTTCATAGAAATGCGTTATAAAGTTACAAATAAGTTCACAAAAAGTGAACTATTTTTTCGAATAGAGGTTAGAGACTGGCATTAAGCTTTTGCTTAAGCAGCTTCATGTCGTCGCTCACTTTGCGGTCGAGAATCTTGGCGTAGTGCTGTGTTATCTTGATATTCTTATGTCCGAGCATCTTGCTGACAGATTCTATGGGCACACCGTTAGATAAAGTGACAGTGGTAGCGAAAGTGTGCCGGGCTATATGGAAGGTCAGTACCTTGTTTATTCCGCATAGGTCTGCGATCTCTTTCAGGTATGCATTCATCTTTTGATTGCTCAACACGGGAAGCACTCTGTCTTCAGAAACGCATTGCGGGTGATCATTATATTTGTCAACAATTCCCTGGGCGATCGGAAGTAGTGGTATGCGCGACTGGGTATCCGTTTTTTGCCTTTCGGTAAATATCCAATTATCACCATCTACACCCAACGCAATTTCGGAACGCTTCAGTTTCTTCACATCGGCATATGCAAGTCCTGTGAAACAACAGAACAGAAAAATATCGCGTACCTGACCCAATCGTTCTGTAGCAAAGGACTTGTCAGCCATAATCTGTAGCTCACTATCAGAGAGATAGTGACGCACTACTTCCCGTTTTGTCATCTTAAAACCCAGGAACGGATCCTTTTGCAGCCAGCCGTTTCTAATGCAGATGTTGACGATTTTTCGAAAGTTGCCGATATACTTCATGGTCGTATTGTGGTTGCAATTACGAATGCTTTTCAACCAGAACTCGTAGTCGGTGACAAATTCATAATTCAGCTTGTCGATGGCGATATCTTCAATACCGTACTTCCATTTTAAAAAGGACTTCGTATGGTCAAAAGATGTCTTATAACGCTCCAAGGTCGCTGCGGAGTAGTCCTTGTCAATTAATTGGCCCATTTTATTGTTATGCTCTGTAAAAACCTCACACAGCATACGTGACTTGTCGGCAACCCCGGACCATTTCGCTTTAAACGTTTCGACGGTGAGTAGCTCACCGCTCTGAAGAATCTCTCTTTGGTAGGTGTAAACCTTTGCACGAATCGTGTCCAAAAAAGTATTCACCCGTTTTGCTTCTTCAGAGCTGCCTTTCAATCTTCCGGCCTCACTTGACCATTTTGAACGGTCAACGTAGCGATGGGTACTTGTTTCGAAACGCTGTCTGTTAATCGTTACCCTTAGATAAATAGATAATTCATCCTGTGTCGATCTCTTTGTGCCCTTTACAAAAAAGAGAATACTTAACCTTGTTTCCATAACTGTCTGCTTTTATCGGTGTTCAATTTAAATTCTTTGTAAAGCAGGAATTACCAAGTTGGTATGTCTGAGAGCCTTATTTGGCAAGGCTTTCATCGAAATTCGGTGCATCAGTATTACTGACTTTTCTGATGCACCGAATTTATCACCTGCAGATTGAACAGGATTAGCTGACTTTGGACAGGCTAAAAACAAAAAAGCCCGTAAAATCAACGTTTTACGAGCTTTTGAACAATTTAGGTTTTGGACCCAGCGGAGAGAGAGGGATTCGAACCCCCGGAGCTGTTACGCTCAACGGTTTTCAAGACCGCCGCATTCGACCACTCTGCCATCTCTCCGGGCGCAAAATTATACAAGCGCGCGGATTTTCAAAAAAACTTTTACAATTCCGGCATATATTTTATAACGCAATGTTAAATAGCCATTATCAAAGCGTTAAGTAAAGCTGTTTGTGGCACCTTTGCGTATATAATCGCTAAAGGCAAAACATGTTTAAAACGCTGAGAATACCCGTAACATTGCTGCTGTTGGCAACACAGTTTGCAGCCTGTGCGCAAAACAATAATAAATACGAACAGTCAAAAACTTTTAAGGAAATGAATACGGACCAACCGAAGAACGAAGGACAAAAAACGGAAGTGGCAACATTTGCAGCCGGTTGCTTTTGGTGTGTAGAAGCACAGTACCAACAACTGAAGGGCGTGGAAAAAGTAGAATCGGGCTACTTGGGTGGGCATGTCGAAAATCCCACCTACAAACAGGTATGCACGGGCACTACCGGGCATGCGGAGGCTTGTAATGTTTATTACGACCCCTCGGTAATATCTTACGACGAACTGCTGGCCGCCTTTTGGATGGCACACGACCCTACACAACTCAATCGCCAAGGCAACGATGTGGGTACACAATATCGCTCGGCCATATTTTACCATAACGAGGAGCAAAAACAGAAAGCCGAAGAGTACAAACGCAAGCTAAACGAAGAAAAGGCCTATGCCGACCCCGTGGTGACCGAAATAGCCCCTTACACTACATTCTATAAGGCGGAGGATTATCATCAGAATTATTACAACGATAATCCCTCGCAAGGCTATTGCGTATTTGTGGTGAAGCCTAAGCTCGATAAGTTTAAAAAAGTATTTAAGGACAAACTCAAAGACACAGCACATTAATCAATGTAAAACGCCGCTCAATGAGCGGCGTTTTACATTTTATCGGGAGTGAGATTATTTCAATGATTGTGCATCTTTCAAAAACTGCTCCAAGCCAAGATCAGTAAGCGGGTGCTTCAACAGGCCGAGGATGGAAGACAAAGGACAAGTACATACATCGGCACCGGCTTCGGCGCAACGTACAATGTGCAGGGGATTGCGGATAGATGCCGCCAATACTTCGGTCATGAAGCCTTGAGCATTGTATATGCCTACTATTTGCTCAATCAGTTGAACACCATCCCAAGAACTGTCGTCAATACGACCGATGAAGGGAGATACGAAAGTGGCACCGGCTTTGGCGGCCAGTATAGCCTGCCCGGCAGAGAATACCAGCGTACAGTTGGTACGGATGCCGTTGTCTGTAAACCATTTTATGGCTTTGATACCGTCTTTAATCATCGGTACTTTTACCACTATATTTTCGTGTATGGCGGCAAACTTTTTACCCTCGGTAATGATTTCGTCAAAGGCGGTGCCCACCACTTCCGCACTAACGGGTCCGTCCACTATTTCGCATATGGCCTTGTAATGTGCCATAATGGCTGCTTCACCTTTGATGCCTTCCTTGGCCATCAGTGTGGGGTTAGTGGTAACGCCGTCGAGGATGCCTAAATCGTGTGCTTCCTTAATCTGCGCAATGTTTGCCGTATCTATGAAAAACTTCATACTATTTATGATTTACGATTTTTGATTTATGATTGTTCAGGTTTTTAGTGGTGGTATTTTTCGTAGCCGATAATATTTTCACCAATTCCAAAGCCTCATCAAAAAGCAAAGAAAGCTTATCCGGTTGAATTAATTGTAAATCTTTTATGGCCTCCAACCAAAACATCGACTCGTCGGCTTCTTCCAAAGCAATGTTCAATTTTGCCAAAAATTGCTTTTTTGATTGTGCCCTTGTTGCCGCCCGATAATTTGCCGCCGCAGAAAGCGCAGACCGCAATAGTTGCTTGGAAATAACACTTGAGCTTAATGTGGCAGGGAGGGATTCACAAACTTTTATGCAGCGATATGAGAAGTGCTTTAGTCGTTCTTTAAGTTCTTGAGTATCCATAGGAAAATCATAAATCTCAAATCACATATCGCCGATATAAAAAAATACCGGCAAGTTACTTACATCGCGCCGCTACAACCACCTACCCTTGCTACATTCCTGTCCTGGGGGATTCAGTAGGAGCTGGCCGTATAAGACTCGCCGGCGGCGGCAAAGGTAACAAGAATTTAATTCCGAACAAGCGCTTTCAAACCTAAATAAAATTATAATGCTTGGCTACATGAGCCAAGCATTATAAAGAATCGAATTGATACGTTTGTCCTATTTATCCATCATTACGGAGCGTATATAGCTCTCGTTTCGTAACTCCTGGTAATGGACGGGGTTTATGTTCATAGATAAGAATATATAGCGAGTGAGGGCTTTAGGGGCCTCTACAAAGCTGTCAATATCGTTGTCAAATTCCATGTCGTAGGTATGGAAATTATTTACGGGTTCTGCCTTTTCTTCAAATCCTTTCATGGTGTAAACAATTTATAATGGTGATTTTTATGCCGCACTGCCGTCTCCCGCACTGCCACCGTCGCTTCCGCTTCCCAGGTCGTAATCAGACTCTTCATCAAGCTGTTGTTGTCCGTTATCGTTTTTACCGCCGGCGTAAAAATTACCCGAACCGGGAATGTATCCTTCAATAAAATCGTTGTGCAGGGGTATATCGCTATGGTATGCCATGGTTTACGTTTTTAGTTACCCTATACATAGCAAAAGCGTGCCGGGAGAGGCTTGGGATGGGTCCGTGGTTGTTGAACGTAGTATTGGCTGATAGAAAGGTGTTTGAGGGTAGATAAAGTTTATTATGCTTTTAGTTCAATACGATTAATAATTATTTGTATTTTCAACGCATTATAACAATATAATGGCATCTCAACAAGTAGCTGATAATTTTAAAAGAATAAGCACGCAATTTCTTGAACGCAGTAAGTTCTTTAAAGAACATTATTTCACTCGTGATCAAACTGAAATTATTAAGAATCATGAATTAATAGCGTTAAGGATAGATTATGTAAATCAGCTCTTATCGAAAATTTCGGATTATGAACTTACAAGGATATGTGAAGAAGTTAGTCGAATATTGACTGACCTTAAGGGGCAGAAAGGCGGTTCCTTATCAAGCCTGAATCTTGAAAAATATGATAAAGCACTATCTGCGTTTTTTGCAAATACAAACTCCCTTGTCGAATCATTTAAAAAATATGAGTCAACGAATTTTGAAAATGAGGCCGTAAGTCAATTTTTAGAAGAATTAAAAGGCAGCGCAGGGTTATCTATAACTAATACAATCAATAATCTCAAAACACAAGAGGCCCTATTTCAAGCGGAAAGCATTAGGCATCTACAAGAAGTAGAAAAGTATAAAGGTGATATTAAAAATGCGTCTGATACTGTTTCGCAAATAAAGAATACTGTAGAGGCGGAGTTAAATACACTGCGAGAGAAATATAAAAACGATTTGACACAATATGAGGTGATATCTCAAACCGTCACTTTTGATAACGCAGCTATGATTAGTAATAGTGAAGGCAAAAGTTGGAGGAACTATATTCTTGGAACTACAGGCTTACTATTATTAGTCTGCATAGTCTTTATTTCTACTGATTGGTTTGAAGTTGAAAAATTAGTGTCAACAATAGTTGATAATAAGAGCGTGCCTAAGCGTGCTATCGAAACTGTTATATACTATGAATTAATTAAAAGAGTGCTACTTCGATTGCTTATTATTTCCATAATTCTATATTTTCTAAAATTCGCAATCAAAAATTACAATGCACTCCAACACAACAAGACAATTAATTTACACAAAGCAAATTGTTTTAATGCCGCGGTTAGAATTATGAACTCAATGCCGGAAGATAAAAGTAGAGAAGCTTTATTAGGTAATGCAGGTAATGAAATATTTACTCAGCATAGAACAGGTTATTTGGGCAAGGAAGAATCTAACATTGACATTAATACACTTAAGGAATTATCTGACTTGTTGAACAAAAAATAAAACCCCGCCTTTCAAGCGGGGTTTCTAATATTAAAAACATGTTTACACTACACGAGCATCAGCTAATTAGCTAATCATCACATCAGCTCATTAAGAGAGAATTGTGTTCTTTACATCTTCCAGTATATCCAGCGTTTCTTCTTTGCTGTTGCCTTCGGCATATACACGCAGCAGCGGTTCCGTGCCCGATGCACGCAGCATTACCCAACCGCCGTTCTCCAAGTGGTATTTTACACCGTCGGTGGTTTCTACACGGTTGAAGTTGTATTTACCAAAGCCGGTATAGCCGTTGGCGCCTGCCTTTTCTATGATGGCTACTTTTTTCTCGTTGGCCAGTGTAAGGTCATTGCGCTCGTACACAAAGCGGCCTATCACCTCGTACACCTCATCGCACAACTGTTTCAGCGTTTTGCCGGTCATGTTCATAAACTCGTACAATGCCAGCCCGTCGTAAATACCGTCGCGCTCGGGTATATGGCCTTTCACGGCTATACCGCCGCTTTCCTCGCCACCTACCAGCACGTCTTCGTTCACCATTATCTCACTGATGTATTTAAAGCCTATAGGCGTTACTTCTACGGGTAGGCCGTATGCTTCGCACATGCGCTTTACACGGTCGGTTACCGAGAAGGCCACCGCCACTTTGCCGCTCAGGCCTTTATACTTATGCAGGTATTGTATCAGCAACAGTATCACGTGGTGGGCATCTACAAAGTTTCCGTCCTCGTCATATATACCTATACGGTCGGCATCACCGTCCGTAGCTATACCTATTTTTATTTCGGGCGTGTTGGCAATGGTCTTGGACAACTCTTGCAAGTTTTTATCCAAGGGCTCGGGTGCCTGGCCGTGGAAGCCCGGGTTCTCATCGCAATGCAGTAGTACGGCTTCAGGGAACAGGCGGCGCATTACGCGCTGGCCCGCTCCGAACATGGCATCATAGGCCATTTTAAAGGGCGACTTACGCAAAGCGGCAATGTCAAATTTTTCCTCCAGGTAACTCACATACATATCCTCAAGCGCCACATACTCCAGCAGGCCTTTTCCTTCCCAATGCTCCAAACCTTCTGCGGGTATCGTTACTTCATCGGGTATCAGGGCTTCGACTTCGGCAATATGCGCGGGACTGGCCGGTCCGCCGTGCGGGCCTTTCAGCTTATAACCGTTATAGGTGGGCGGATTGTGCGATGCCGTGATAATTACACCTTGCTCCGCGCCCAGTTTCAATACACCGAAGGATATCATAGGAGTGCTCACAAAGCCTTTGGCCATAAGCACTTTTATACCGTTGGCACAAAGCACCTTGGCTACGGCCTCTGTAAACAGCGGACCGCCGAAGCGGCAATCGTGGCCCAATACCACTGTAGGGTTACTGCCTCGTTTCAGCAGCCAATCGGCCAAGCCTTTGGTTACACGTGCCACATTATACACGGTGAAATCCTGCGCAATGATGGCGCGCCATCCGTCGGTGCCGAATTTGATTTTGTCGATGGTCATTTTGCAATAGTTTTCAAAAAAAATGAGTTTTCGGAGCAACGGCCCCTACTGTTAAACTTAACAGAAAGTTATACGGTGGGCAAAGTTAGTAAACCTTTTGTTCCATGCAGGTTCTTTAATTTTATTAAAAAATTACGGCCAAAAATGGAAAACATGCTGATTTCAACCAACCCGGCTACGGGGGCTCAGATAGGAACTTATAATATTGACGGGGAAGATAAGGTGGCCAAAGCAATTGACACGGCACAAAAAACATTTGAAAAATGGCGACAATTATCGCTTAAAGAGCGCGGCGCAGTGCTTAAAGATATAGCCAAAGAACTGCGGAAGCAAAAACAAAAACTCGCCGAGCTGGCCACCGCCGAAATGGGTAAACCCATACGCCAAAGCCTGGCCGAGGTGGAGAAATGTGCCAATACCTTTGATTTTTACGCCAAAGAAGGTGTGAAGTTTCTTAAAGATGACATGGTGGAAACCGATGCACGCAAAAGCTATGTGTCGTTTCAACCGTTAGGTATCGTGTTTGCTATCATGCCTTGGAACTTTCCGTATTGGCAGGTGTTTCGCGCCATGGGCCCGGCGCTGATGGCCGGCAACGTGATGTTGCTGAAACATGCCTCCAATGTTAGCGGATGCGCTGTGGCCATTGAAAAAATAATAAAAGATGCGGGCGCTCCCAAAGGCCTGTTCCAAACACTCTTGGTGCCTTCTCCCCGTGTGGAAGATATTATTAAACACCCCGCCATATCAGCCATAACTTTTACCGGGAGCACGGCAGCCGGCAGCAAAGTAGCGGCAGTGGCGGCAGCACATATTAAAAAACAAGTGCTGGAATTGGGTGGCAGCGATGCTTATATAATACTGGAGGATGCGGATATGGACCTTGCCGTAAAAACAAGTGTGGACGGCAGGCTGGTAAACAGCGGGCAAAGCTGCGTGGCCGCCAAACGCTTTATAGCCGTGAAGCCTATACGCAAAGAGTTTGAACAGCGCATGGTGGAAGCCATGAAAGCGGCCACGTTTGGAAACCCCATGGATGAAAGCAACAAAATAGGCCCCATGGCCCGTAAAGACCTGCGCGACCAACTGCACGAACAGGTACAACAAAGTATTGCAAAAGGTGCCAAATTAATTTGCGGCGGCTACATACCCGAGGGAGACGGTGCTTACTATCCGCCTACGGTACTTACCAATGTAAAAAAGGGCATGCCCGCTTATGATGAAGAACTATTTGGCCCTGTGGCTGCCATTATCGAGGCTAAAGATGAGAAAGACGCCATCAGGCTGGCAAACGATAGTATATACGGCTTGGGTGCGGGCATCTTCAGCAAGAACCGTAAACGCGCCGAGCAAATAGCCGCAACGGAACTACAGGCCGGCAACTGCTTTGTAAACGCCTTTGTACATTCCGATGCCCGCCTGCCTTTCGGCGGTGTGAAACAAAGCGGATACGGACGGGAATTGAGTATATTTGGTATACGTGAGTTTACCAACATCAAAACGGTGTTTATTAATTAGTGGCGCAATATTTTTGTTGCTCTTAACGGGTTGCAAAAGTTTTGCATCCCGCAATAAACACACCCGAAACAAAACCAAGCATATGTATACCTACCTCGCTTTAGGCGATTCATATACCATCGGTGAGCAAGTGCCGATGAAGGAAAATTTCCCACACCAATTGGCAGACCTGCTACGTAAGGAGCAGGTGGATGTGGCCGACCCCGTGATTATTGCCAAAACCGGCTGGACCACAGATGAACTGGCCGAATCCATCCGCGAACACAACATTACCGATACTTTTTCCTTTGTTACCCTGCTGATAGGGGTGAACAATCAATATCGTGGTCGAGACCTAGATAACTATAAGCAGGAGTTTACCCAACTGTTGAACAATGCCATTGCTTTTGCCGGCGGCGATGCCAACCGTGTGTTTGTGGTGTCTATCCCGGATTGGGGAGTAACGCCTTTTGCCGAAGGGAAGGACCGGGCGCAGGTAGCTAAGGAGATAGATAAATACAACGCAGCCAAGCAAGCCATAACGGAGGAGAAAAAATGCCATTTTACGGAAATAACCGAAAGCACACGCCGCAACGGCAACAATGCGCTTTACTTGGCCGACGATAAATTGCACCCTTCCGGCAGAGAATACGAAATTTGGGCGACCAAGCTATTGCCCGGTGTGGTACTATCGTTGAAACGATAACATTACTGCTTTACATAAAAAAAGGCATTCCTCCGGGAATGCCTTTTTTTAGTTGCCTCTTTATTATGACTTCGACAATGAATCTTTAAGAAAGTCTATCACCTTTACTTCCATGGAATCTTGCTCACGCATATCCGCCAGGTATACGGAAGTCCAGTCGGTGAGATGTATCAGGTAAAATATCTTTTCGAAATAAGTTTTGCCTTCCGCGTATAGCTCAACAATGTTCGGAGTGTATTTTTTAATTATCTTCTTGTTGATTTCCATCCGCATCTGCACGCGCTCGTAATCATCCTCATTTCTAATGATTATAACCACCTTATCAGATGCTTTATCTCTCCAACCTACCAGTTCGTTATGGTTCATTTCGGGGATTACGTGATGCCAGGCCAGCATCTTGCTATTTTCGTTCAGTTGCTGGCGGAATCTGATGGCCATACCTTCGAAATTTCCCGCGGAATATATAACGGGCAACTTACCGTTTATCTTTCCGGCCAATGCCTTCGCCTTCTTCTGTATGGCTTTTCCTTCATCTTTTAACGTTTTGATGGATGCCTTAATGTCTTTTTCAAAATTATAAGTCACCAACCCGAAATGTTTCAACACAAACAGCACCTGCGTCATGGAATACCCGATACAGGAACGGGGAGGCATACCCGCAGGCAGCAGAATACAATCCAACTGCTTCTTTTTGGCTATATCGGCAACCTTACCGCCGGATGTGATACATACCACGGTAGCTTTGGCCTTGAGCGCTTGCTGCATGGCCGCGATAGTCTCTTCGGTATTGCCCGAATATGAAGACACTATGACAAGAGAACTTTTATTGACGAATGCGGGCAACGAATAATCTTTATTGACAATAAACGGAATACGAAGCTTATCGGCCACAAAATTCTGAACGATGGAACCTCCTATGCCGCTACCACCCAAACCCGTAAGCACTACATTTGTAAAATCTTTTACCTCGGAAACGAAACGATGATTTTGACCTATAATCAGGGCTTCATGCAGTTGTGAGGGAAAGTCGGCTACTAATTGCTTCATATTTTTCTTTTAGATGGGCAAACATAACGAAACGGGCATAAAAGGCGAACAAATGGCCGAAAACTTTTTGCAAAAAAAAGGTTATAAAATCATGTACCGCAACCGGCTCTTCGGCAAAGCGGAGATAGATATAATAGCCGCATCGGGAGACTTGCTGGTGTTTGTAGAGGTAAAAACCCGTAACAGGACGGACTTTGGCTTTCCGGAAGATGCCGTCGGGCTTCGGAAGCAGGACATGATGAAAACGGCAGCCGAACTATTCATGCTCGAAAACCCGCAGTATACCAAGGTTCAGTTTGATATCGTAAGTATATTGATGAAAGGAGGCACCGTTCAAGAAATTGTACATATAGAAGATGCTTTTTATTAACGGCCTTTACATGGGGCGGGAATGGTGTTTGCTTAAAGTTTCCTACATTTCCGCAACTTATGAGTCTGAGCTCGCATATTATTATAGTTATCCTGAGTTGTATCGTTATTTTAAGTTACGTATTCAATCTCATAAACCGAAAAACCAAAATACCTTCCGTACTGCTGCTTATCGGTACGGGTGTGGCGGTAAAATACACTTTGGGCTATTACGGATATGCCATGTACGAGGTAGGCAAACTGGTTAAAATCTTAGGCGCCATAGGCCTTATCATGATTATACTGGAAGCCGCCTTGGATTTGGAACTCAGCCGCGACCGCATTGGCCTTATAAGAGACTCGTTTTTTTCGGCACTCGTTATATTCGTCATTTCGGCATTCGGCATCAGCTTTTTAATTCAATATTGGTTGCATCAGCCGTTTGAGCAATGTTTTATATATGCCATACCGTTAAGCATCATCAGCAGTGCTATAGTAATACCCAGCACAGGGCACTTACCTACCCTAAAGAAGGAATTCATCATCTACGAATCCTCGTTCTCGGATATCATCGGCATCATGTTGTTTAATTATATGCTGCTGAAAAACGTGATGAGCTTCGGCTCCATACTTACATTCGGTAGCAGCGTGGGACTGGCCATCGTCATTTCGTTGGTAGCATCGTTTATGCTATTGTATATCCTCACCAAAATAGATATCAACTTAAAATTTTTCCTGGTATTTGCCATTCTCTCTCTGGTGTATGCCATGGGAGAAACCATACATCTCCCTTCCCTGCTCATAGTTTTGGTATTCGGGATGGTGCTTAACAACAGTAAATTAATTATCAGAGGTCCGGCGCACCGGTTGGTAGATGTTGAGAAAATCACTCCTACGCTGGTACTCATGAAATCAATTACCGCCGAGACCTCTTTCCTCATTCGCACCTTCTTCTTCTTGCTGTTCGGCTACACCATCGACCTTACGATATTTGAAAGTGCCGATGTTTGGGCATTGGGCAGCCTTGTGGTGGGTATATTGCTTTTTGTGCGGTTCCTTTACTTGCGCCTCATCCTCAAAACCAACCTCTTCCCCGAAATGTTTCTAATGCCGAGGGGTTTGGTAACCATACTGCTTTTTTACAGTATACCTCAGTCAAAAAGCATAGGCAACTTTAACGTAGGCATACTGTTTTTCGTGGTAGTGGTTACCAGCCTGCTGATGATGGTGGGCTTGCTCTTTTTCCGCAAGAAGGTAGACAACGACATATTGATAGAAAATAATAAGGAGCTTATTTAACAATAAGCTCCTCAAATACTATTTATACACTTACTGTTTAAGGCATAATGAAGATATTGGGTGTGGTAAGTTTATTGCTCTCTTGCTTGGCACGGTCTACCACATATATCTCATACTTCACGGTATCGCCTTTGGCATGTATGGGGTCGGGGCGAATAAACAGGTATTGCGATGCCGGCACTCTTACGGTGCAACGGGCAGATATACCTTTTCCGTTATCACTTAACCCCTCCGGTATTTCAGGGAAATAGAACGGGAACGGATTGTTTCCCCAACTGTCCTTCAAGTATATATCCACATCCTGAGACGAGCTTCCGAAACCAAGGTCTCCGTTCTCGTCCGACACATCGAAGGTGATTAAAACCGTATCGGCCAAGGAACCGGAAGTAACCGTTTTAGGGCTTACTGCCAACGAAGATATTACGGGCGGCTTGGGGGGCAACTCATCTTTTTTACAAGCGGCGATGCTCAATGCCAATAGGGCTAATGTTGTGATGCGAATTTTCATACCGTACCAAAGTTAATAAACAGGTTTGATAATACGGAGTACCGCAAAACAAGAAAAAGGTATAAACTTCAATTATTTTAAAATGTAAATATTCGGTGTTCTTAGCTTGTTACTCCCCAAACCGGAGCGGTCAACCACATGCAAATCAAACCATACCGTATCTCGTTCCGCATGCAAGGGATCAGGCCTGAGAAACAGGTATTGCGACGCGGGTATACGTAATGTACACTTGGCTACCAAGGCGTTACCATCGGTAATACCTTGCGGAATATCCGGAAAATAAAACGGCAGCACTCCACTGCCCCTGTTATCTTCGAGGTAGATATCGATATCTTGCGAAGAACTTCCATAACCGATATTACCGTCTTCATCCGATAAATCGAACGTCACCAAGACCGTATCTTCAACCGCACCCGACTTTACCGTGTTAGGTGTCACATTAATGGATGATATTTGTGGTGGTTGGGAAGACGGTGTTTCTTTTTTGCAGGCAGTAAACAGCATTATAAGGGGCAATATAGTTAGATAGGTTTTCATATACACCAAATATAAAAAATTTGACCGATATAACAAATCGTATTTTACAAAGGCTCCGAGACGGCATAAGCGCCACTGATTTTGAGGATGCGGCCCTCTCTGTTTTTCGGTATCAATACGCGCACAACAAAATTTACGGTGACTTCGTACGCGCCTTAGGTATTAACGCGGACACCGCAAAATCGTTAACCGAAATCCCCTTTCTCCCCATATCTTTTTTTCGCACGCACGAGGTAATTACAGGCAACTTCAAGCCTGAACTTACGTTTGAAAGCAGCGGTACCACGGGGCAAAACACTTCAAAACATTTCGTTCGCTCGGCAGAGATATACAGGCAAACCTACCTGCGCGGTTTTAAACAGTTTTATGGCGAGCCGGACGAATATACCATATTGGCACTGCTACCCTCTTACTTGGAGCGCGGCAATTCATCACTCGTACACATGGTGCAAGGCCTGATAGAACTATCCGACAATAAGGACTCGGGCTTTTACCTAAACGAGTACGAGAAACTGCACCAAGCTATCAGGAAAGCGGAAAATAGCGGTCGTCAGGTACTGTTAATAGGCGTAACCTTTGCCCTGCTCGACTTTGCCGAACAATACCCCGGGCCGCTAAAAAACACGATAGTAATGGAAACCGGTGGCATGAAAGGACGCCGTGAAGAAATGACGCGAACGGAGGTGCACGATTACCTGAAACAACAGTGGCAACTTAGCGAAGTACATTCGGAATACGGAATGACGGAACTACTGTCGCAAGGCTACTCCAAAGGACATGGTATTTTTAACTGTATTGATACCATGCGCGTTTTGGTGCGCGATGTAAACGACCCGTTGGACGTATCCCCTACAGGTAGCGGTGCCCTAAATGTGGTAGACTTGGCCAATATATATTCCTGCTCCTTTATAGCTACAGAGGATATAGCCGTGGTAAAACCGGGCGGTAGTTTTGAGGTATTGGGGAGGATGGACCATTCGGTTTTGCGGGGCTGCAACCTGCTGGTTATATAGCTATAAATATTGTTTGTTTGTTTTCAAAACCGCATTATCTTTGCAGCCCGTTAGTTCTTAAAAATTATGCCCGGGTGGCGAAATTGGTAGACGCACTGTGTTCAGGTCGCAGCGCTCGCAAGGGTGTGCCGGTTCGAATCCGGCCTCGGGCACAAATAAAAAAGCCTCGGCGTACGCCGAGGCTTTTTTATTTAGCTATTTCTAAGCATGGTTGAACTCAATGCACGCTCACCCCACCACCTGCTCCAGCTTCAACATGCGCCATACAGGTAGCACTTGCATTATGTATTCCCCCACCTTGTACAACACCGCCTAAAGCTCCCCAACAGGAAGTACCTGTAGTAGCTACCATAATATCATCTGCAGGATTAGTGGAGCCTACAAATCTTACATATACAAACATCTCGTCAGGAGCAGAACATGCACTTAGAGGTGCGCTGTTTCCCGAAGTAACCGTTGTAAATGATCCAAAAGAAGTTACAGTACAAGTACTAGGGTCAAAACATCCGACAGCAAATTCAATGTCACAACTAGAGCCGTTACCAATGCTTTGTGCTTTGGCATAAGTACATGCCAATGTCATTGCTGCTGCAATAAATAGTTTTTTCATAAAATAGTTTTTAGTTGGTTTAAAATGTAATACAATATTGAAATAAATTTCGGTAGTTCCAATGGATTGAATTTATTTTTAATAATAAATATGTAAGCTACTACCATTCAATAAAGACTAAATAAAAATTCTATATCAGTCAGCACTTACTCGGGTTAATTTTGTTGTTTATCTCAATTACATGAAAAGGAAACTTGCCTTTGCCATGATTATGGGCATTATTACCACTTGCATCATCTCTTTTACTTTGGTAAGCGTTAACGTGGGCTATTCCGAGCAATTCATGACGATATGGCTGCGTAGTCGGTGCATCGCTTATATGGTGGTAATACCGGCAATACTGTTCATAGGTCCGCAGGTACAAAAAATTGTCGAATTCATCTTTAACAGGCAAGAGGCTAAATCCAAAGCCATGCAAAGTTCGGCAGACTAAATCTCACCGGTATAAGGAGGTGATTTCTTTGACAATTATCAGTTTCTACTACGGATACTTTTAATATATTGGCGCATCAATACGTCAATAATATGCGTGCGGTTACAAATAAACGCTTATCCGTAGGTCGTTGGGTAAAAGCCACATTTTGGGGATGGCTGTTGGGCGTAGCGCTGATTCTTGTGCTATCCTCCATACTGGATGCCGGGGGCATAGAGGATATGCAATTTTACATAGGCGTGGGTATGGGCCTCGGCGTAGGCTTTGCGCAATGGCTACTGTTGCGCAAATATACCGCCGTTAGCGCATCTTGGATATGGGCATCGGTATTGGGTTTAGGTATACCCTTTCTTATTGTCGATTTGTTGTTCAAAAATTTGGGAGACGAGAAACTGCCGCTCGGTGTTGTGGCCGGCGGCTTGCTTGTATCACTGTTTCAATATGCACTCCTTAAAAGCAAATCTTCAAAAGCATCACTTTGGATACCGGCATGCTTTACCGGCTGGGCATTGGCCGCAGGCACCGTTCTTACCATCAACTTTATGATGACGATAAGGGGTGAAGGGTGGGTAAACCTGGCATTGTTTTTTGCCAACCTTATTATTATTCTGCTGGGCGGCATTGTACTGGGACTGATAACGGGTAAAACACTCAAAGCCATTTACCCCTCCGCATTCAAGGCAAAAGAGGGTTCATAATTTTCTACCTGTTTTTACCTATAAATTTAAATCCGTCGTAAGCCGCGAGGTGCATTATGGAAGCATGGTCTTCATGCTCGTAAAAAGAGAACTTACTTTTGATTGTTGATTGTTTGGAGAGCATATCCGCAAGTCTGCGCGCACCGGTTTCCATTATTTCACCCTCCTTGCCTACGGCCACAAATACGTTTTTTACTCCCGGGAAAGCATTTACCCTACTCGATTCGCCGGCTGCAAGTAACGACCCGTTGTCCCACCACAGGCTGGGACTTATGATTAGATAATTGTTGAACAATTGCGGATGCTTAAACAATACCTCCGTTGCCAGCAATCCGCCCAATGATTGCCCTATAAGGGTGGCATTCCCGGAAGTTTTATAATGCCTGTTGATATAGGGAATAAGCTCTTTATCCAAAAAGGAAATGAATTTCGGGGAGCCTCCGCTCACTTTTATCGGGTAAGCCTGTTTGTCATTCGCTATTTTGGAAGGATAAGTAAAATCACGTTGGCGACTAACATTGGCTACGCCCACCACTATACTTTTGGGTATGATGTCTACCCATGGAAAATTGCAAAACTGAACAAGACCCGAGATATGTATAAAGTCTTCGTCGGCGCTGCCGTCCAATAAATATATAACAGGGTATGTGGTTGCGGAATCCGGATTGTACCCCTCGGGCAAATAAATGTTTAAAGTCCTGGTTTCGGACAGTTCTTTTGAAGGCAGTTGCACTATGGCCCCCAATACAAAAGGCTTTTCCGAAGATGCGGATTGTGCGCGAGCGGTAAGGGTAAAAAGGAAAGTGACTATGGTTGCCAATAGGTATTTCATAGCCCCAAATCTATAATTAATCCGCCGGCCTTAAAAGGGTAAATCAGACGTGAAATATATCTGTCGGCATTAAATGAAAAGTACCGCCTTTCGACGGTACTTTATGCTTGATTTAGTTAAGACTTGATTTATTATCACCAATATTGAGATAATTAAGATTATTGCTGTGTAACGGTGTATACCACGTTTACCGTATAATCACCTGCGGGGTAAGCAAAGCCCGGAGTGGCTTGATATTGTACATCAAAAGTTTGGTTACCGCCGTAAGTACCGCCGCTGATGAGGTTTTGATCGCTGTTGCCCAGTGATTTGTAAGCGCTGAAACCCGTACCGATGCTCCCGCCTGTTTTGTTGTCTGCCACTTTCAGTTTCAACACGTTGGCTACGGGCATAGAGGGAGCGGGAGTAGTGGTACCGCTGTAAGTAAAGGCCGCCGCGTTTGTTTTTACAGCCACACTAAAGGCTTTATTGGAGCGAACTTTCAAAGTCTGAGCGGTAGAGTTAACACCATCGGCGTAATCGTCAACGGTTGTAAAAGGCAATGTTACAGTTCCACCTGTGGTGGTACCCG